>RRZT011480126.1_pt1 | contig 52512 bp, 57 predicted proteins | sample 2165551 | NCBI WGS metagenome assembly RRZT01 (sample SAMN10456910, study PRJNA506462) | wastewater metagenome | biome: wastewater; feature: sludge; material: wastewater sludge; isolation source: wastewater sludge with Escherichia coli K12::gfp cells carrying plasmid... | place: USA: Moscow, Idaho... | reverse complement strand
TAAAGTTGATTTTATTAATAGCAGTAGAGCTGCTTGTAAAGAACTTATTAATAAGTATAAAAATAGCAAGATTTTATTTCTTGCTGAAAAAATAGAAACACAAGAAGATTTTGAATGTGCCCTAGCTATGGGTTATTCCTTATTTCAAGGCTATCATTTTTGTAAGCCGATGATTTTATCAGCGAAAAAGGTAGAGCCGTTTAAATTAAATGCGATTGAACTGGTGAAATTGGTAAATGAGGATGTTCCTAATTTTAAAGAAATTGCCAAGGTTATAGAAAATGATGTATCATTATCATTTAATTTATTAAAACTTGTTAATTCTTTAGCCTTTAGTCGTGGTACAAAGATAAAATCAATTTTACAGGCGATATCGTTATTAGGGGAAAAAGAAATTCGTAAATGGATTACATTGGTAGCCATTGAAAAAATTTCTTCCGATAAGACTAAAGAGCTGTTGCGACTTAGCATTATAAGAGCTAAGTTTTGTGAACTGCTGTGTCATAAATTTTCTTTAGGTAATAGAAAGGCAGAACTATTTTTATTAGGTTTATTTTCGTTAATGGATGCAATGATGGATGTTCCGAAAGAAGATGTTTTTTTAGAGTTACCAATTTCCGAAGAATTGAAAGAAGCCTTAATTAAGCAAACCGGTATTTTTTCTGATTGTTATAAAATAATGATTGCTTATGAGCGAGCAAACTGGAGTTTAGTAGCACAAATTGCTGTAAAATATAAATTAGCAGAAGCTGAGATTGCGACAGCATATTATGAGGCAGTGAAATGGTTAAATGAAAATATTGAATAGACTTGACGAAAATTAGATATCTAACATATAATCTTAATATGAGGAAAAATAATGCAGTTGCTTTAATGAGTAGAATCAGAGCTAAGGCTAATCGTTTTATAATTGAATCATTGGTGGCGGAAGGGATTGAAGGGATAGTGCCATCGCATGGTGAAATAATGATTCATCTTTTTGCGGAAAAAGATTTTACAATGCAAGAACTAGCTCAAAAAATTAATAGAACAAAGCCGACTGTAACAATTCTAGTAAATAAATTAGTTAATTACGGTTATGTTTACAAAGAAAAAAGTATTACTGATAACAGAGTTACTTATATAAAATTGACGCCGTTAGGTATAGCCTTAAAACCTGTTTTTGAAAATATCTCAAAAGATTTAAATAAAATAATTTATAAGGGTTTAAGTGATACTGATGCTGAAAAATTAGAAATATTACTGAATAATATTTCTGAAAATTTTACTGAACAATGAATTAGTGGCAAATACTGTTGTATTTGCTTTTTTAACAACAAAATAGTTAGAAATCTAACATAAAAAGAATTAATGGAATTGTTAACGTGAAAATTTCTACAATTAAAACCATAGCAAAATATTGCTATGGTTTTTAATTTATTTGCAAAATTTACAGGATTTGTTTGTGATTTATAGAATATCTTTTTAAACTAAAAAATAGTGGAGGTGAAGTTGTGAAGAATAAAATTATTATTTCCTTAATACTACTAAGTTTGTTTTTAATTAGTGGAGCAGTAAATGTATTTAAGGAGAATAATGTTATTACAGAAGAGGTAAAACAAGAAATTACAGAAAATGGACAGAAACTAGAGAGTGACATTACTGTTTATGTATCAGGAGCGATTAATCATCCTGGCACTGTAAAGTTAGCAGAAGGTAGCAGTGTTGCTGATGCTATTGCCCACAGCGGAGGAGCTTTATTGACGGCGGACTTAAGTAAGCTGAATTTAAGTGAAGCGCTAAAGGATGGGCAACAATTAAATGTTCCTGAAAAGCCATTAAAAATTATTAATGGTGAGGCGATGGTTGGTGATACTAAACATAGTAAAGTTAATATTAACACTGCTGATGAAAAAGAACTTGATACTTTACCGGGAATTGGCCCGGCCATGGCAAAGGCTATTATATATTATCGAAACAATAATGGCGGTTTTAAAAATATTGAAGAATTGAAGAATGTAAAAGGAATTGGTGATAGTAAATATAAGAAAATAGAAGACTGTATTGAGTTGTAAAATGGATTCTTACATTTTACGACTCAATATTTTACTAATAACCTTTGTTAGCTTTTTGTTGTTAATTCATCAGCAATATAATATTTACTTTATCCTAAGTTTGCTCTTTGCTTTGTTGTTAATTTTATATTATAGAACAAAAAAATTAACATTATTGATCTTAGTGATGCTTTTTTCGCTAATTGGTGTTACAAGAGGTTTAACTACTGATTTTGTTATGAAATCAGAATTTATTGAAAATGAAGTCGTTGAAATTACCGGAGTCGTGGTGGCGGTGCCGAAGGTTACAGAAAAAGATAATGGTGATATTAGTATTAAATATGTTATTGACTTTTCTAATAAAGATCATACTAAGAAAAAAATCTTAGCATATGTAAAATATAAGAAAAACACAGTGAGAACTGAAGCTAAGGTTAATGATATCGTGAAGCTACGAGGACAGTTTACAGCACAACAAAACTATAATAATCCTGGAGCTTTTAATTATAAGATAAAACTGCTGAATGAAGGTATTGTTGGTAATGTCTTTGTTAAGAATAATGATTTTAGTATAACCAGAGAAGTAAGAAGTGGCTTTAAATATTATATCTATAAGATAAAAGATAAAATTTTAGAAAATTTAAAAAATGTAATGTCTCCTAATGATGCGGCGATACTTTTTGATATGGTTTTTGGGGGCTATGATGGGATTAATCCTGAAGTATTAAAAGCTTTTTCTAGTACTGGTATTGTTCATTTATTATCAGTATCGGGCTCTCATATTGCCTTAATAGTTGCATTTATAACTTGGAGTGGAAAATTATTAAAGCTTAGCAATAAAATTAATGCGGTTTTGGGAATAGTAATAATTATAATGTATGCAGCGTTAGCGGGTTTTGTACCGCCGGTAATTAGATCTGTGCTAATGGGTGGGTTGAGCTTGATTGCTGTAATTTTAGAAAAAGAGGTTTTTGCCAAAAACTCTCTTAGCATAATAGCATTAGGAATGTTGTTCGTTAATCCATTATTACTATATGATATAAGTTTTCAGTTGTCGTTTATGGCAACGGCAGGATTATTGTATTTAGCACCAATAATTAGTGCTAAACTTTATTTCTTGCCTCAAAGTATTAGACAAAATTTAGCAATAACGATAGCAGCGCAATTAGCAACGTTACCTTTTTTAGCATGGTATTTTAATACTGTCTCTCTCAGCAGTATTTTTAGTAATTTATTAGCAGTACCAATCCTTGAGTTTATGATAATATTAACTATCCTTGGAGTCTTACTAAGTTTAATGGTACCGCTTGTTGCTAAAGTGTTGTTGGTAAGTTGTAGCTTGTTATTGGGGGCTGTATATGATTTTATAGTTTTACTAAGTAAATTTTCTTATGGTAGTGTATATTTGCCATCAGGTAATATTTACTATGGCATCGGCTATTATATTATGTTAGTAGGTGTTTTTAATGATGCTTATTACAGTGCAATTAAAAAATATGATAAAAAACTATGGTTGATTAATTTTGTAGTAGTGGCAATGATTTTAACGGTAATTGCTTACCAAAATAAGTATAGCTTAAAAATGGAAGTGCATTTTATTGATGTTGGTCAAGGCGATTGCTGTTTAGTGATAACGCCACATCGAAAAGCGATATTAATTGATACCGGGGGCAATATTAATGATAATTTTAATATTGGTGAAAAGGTTGTTGTACCGTATTTGAGGCATATTGGAATTACTAGTTTAGAATATATAATTTTAACACATTGTCACATTGATCATGCCGGAGGAGCCGGTGCAGTTGTTGATAATATCAATACTAAATATGTTTTGATTGGTAAAGAAAATCGTGATTTATATGCGAAGGCAATGAAAAGAAGTGTTGAAAAGTGTGATAATTTAATTCCGGTGCTACAGCTAGAGCAATTTAAAATTGATGATGTTATGTTTGAAATTATACCAAGTGAGAATATTATTAGTAATAATATTAATGAATATTCTAATGTTGTTAAAGTTAGCTATGGGAAAAATGATTTTATGATTACTGGTGATTTGGAAGTTGAAGGTGAAAATGCTATACTTAATAAAAACATTAATATTGCCAGTGAAGTTTTAAAGGTAGGACATCATGGGTCTAACACTTCTAGCTCGGAAAAGTTCTTAAAACAGGTACAGCCATTGTATGGCGTGATTTCAGTAGGCTACAATAATCGGTTTGGGCATCCTGATAGTGCTGTGCTTGAAAGAATGGAGAAACTAGGAATTAAGATTTATCGTACTGATCTTAATGGGGCAATTGTGTTTCAAGCAACTAAAGATAATTTGAAAGTCCAGGCTTTCCGTTAAAGGTGAATAAATGAATTATAATGATTTTTTAAAAAAGAAAAGTTTAACCGACAACTTATATTTAATAGTTGGTGAAGAAAAATATTTAGCTGATAAAGTTGAAAGTTTTATCAAAAAAGAATTTTTAGCAGATAATTTGGATGGGGTCATAGCTGTTAATGGTGCTGCTGAAATAAAAGAGTTAAGTAATACTGTTAATAGCGTGCCTTTTTTCGCACCGTATAATTTAGTCGTTGTTAAAGAGTTTAAGTTATTAAGGGACAGTAAAAAGAATGCTGAGAAAAGTAAGGAAAAAGATGAAGAAGATTTTTTGACACTAATAAATTTATTACCACAGTTTTCTATCCTAGTATTAATTGCAGATAAAGTTGATAAGAGAAGAAAAATTTACAAAGCCATTGACAAAAATGGCACAATTATTGAAGTGAATAGACTCAAGGTGAAAGAAGTAAGAGAATGGTTGGAAATAAAATTAAGAGAGCTTGGTAAAAGTTTTGATAGTGAAGCTAACCAATATTTTTTAGAAGTGGTTAGCAGAATGAGCAATATTTCGCTGGGCTTGTTGGATCAAGAAATAAATAAAATCGGTTTATATAATGAGGAAAAAATTATTACTAAAAAAGATTTAGTAAATGTTTTTGCGGGAATTCCGGAGGCATCAATTTTTGCTTTAACAGATGCTATTGGTGAAAGAAAACTTGTTAAAGCGTTAAATTTATTAAAAGAACAAATCGCCAATGGAGAACATTTTTTGAAGATATTAACGATGCTCATTCGAGAAGTAAGATTGTTATTGAGAGCTAAGCAGTTAAAAGAATTAGGTTATAGCCATGATAATATTGCCACTAAGCTTGAACTGTTAAGTTTTATAGCAGATAAGGTTATAGAAAAAAGTCGAAATTTCACCGAAAAAAAACTGGAGCAAGCATTGATTAACCTGGCGCAATTAGATGGTGACTTCAAAACCGGGCAAGCTGATAATGTAGCGATGGAAAAAATTATTATTGATTTGATAAAAAAATAAGGCAAAGGTACAACTTGTATTGCAAGTTGTACCTTTGCCAAATAAAAAAACCTGTCAAAGACAGGTTTTAAAAATGCTATTATTCGTTGATAGCATTAATTTTGCGAGCTAAACGAGATTTTCTACGAGCAGCTGCGTTTTTATGAATAACGCCTTTTGCCGCCGCTTTATCAATAACTTTGCTAGCATTTGTAAGGAGAGCTTTTGCATCGTCAGCTTGACCTGCAACAGTTGCTTCAACTACTTTACGAGTAGCAGTTCTAATTGTTGATCTTACAGCAAAGTTTTTTGCGCGACGCTCAGCGTCAGTTTTCACACTACGTTCTGATGACTTAATATTAGGCAAATCATTCACCTCCTTACAATTTTGGTTACTAAAACATTCTATCACGAGTGTAAATAAAATGCAAGTAAAGAATAAATAGAAGTATTAAATGTTCTTTAGATAAACTTTATTATAACTCATCTTGATAAATCTTGCTAGTACCTATTAAGAGATGATATAATTTAAAGAACTGTTTTTAATGATAGATAGGAGAAGCTTATGCAAACAAAAAATATTCGTAATTTTTCAATTATTGCACATATAGATCATGGTAAATCAACAATAGCAGATAGATTGATTGAATATACGGGAGCTTTAACATCACGTGAGATGGAAGCGCAAGTGCTGGATTCGATGGATTTAGAACGTGAAAGAGGTATAACCATTAAGGCTCAAGCCGTAAGACTGGAATATGTCGGCAAAGATGGCGAAAAGTATATGATTAACTTGATTGATACTCCGGGACATGTTGATTTTACTTATGAAGTATCAAGAAGCTTAGCTGCTTGTGAAGGAGCATTATTAGTAGTTGATGCGGCACAAGGAATTGAAGCGCAAACTTTAGCTAATGTTTATTTAGCCCTGGAAAATAATTTAGAAATTATTCCCGTTATTAATAAAATAGACTTACCTAGTGCTGATCCGGAGAAGGTGAAACATGAAATTGAAGATGTTATCGGGTTAGATGCTTCGGAAGCGGTGTTAGCTAGTGCAAAAACTGGGATTGGAATTGAAGAAATCCTTGATGCTATCATTGACAAAGTTCCGGCACCAAGTGGCGATGTTAATGCACCACTACAAGCATTAATATTTGATTCATATTTTGATGCCTATAAAGGTGTTATTGCTTATGTCAGAGTTATGGATGGTAACATTAAACCGGGGATGAAATTAAAAATGATGGCAACAGATAAAACTTTTGAAGTTACTGATGTCGGAATTTTTAAACCATCGTTAATAAATATCGATGAACTTGGTCCGGGGCAAGTTGGATTTGTTGCCGGTAGCATTAAAAATGTTAAAGATGTAAGAGTTGGTGATACTATTACTAGTCTTCATAATCCAGCAAAAAATCCATTGCCGGGTTATCGAAAAATGAATCCAATGGTTTATTGTGGTCTGTATCCGGTTGATAGTGCTGATTATGATGCGCTAAAAGATGCGCTAGAAAAGTTACAATTAAATGACGCCTCATTATTGTTTGAGCCAGAAACATCGATTGCTTTAGGGTTTGGGTTTCGCTGTGGTTTCTTAGGGTTATTACATATGGATGTTATCCAAGAGCGGTTAGAACGTGAATATAATTTAACGCTAATTACAACGGCACCAAGTGTTATTTATAAAGTATACAAAACAGATGGTGAAGTGCTGGATATTGATAATCCTTCGAAGTTACCGACACCACAGGAAATTGATCATATTGATGAGCCATATGTAAAAGCTACAGTTATTGTTCCTAAAGACTATGTTGGAGCAGTGATGGAACTTTCACAGGAAAAGCGTGGCGAATATCAGGATATGAAGTACCTTGATGAAAATCGTGTAATGATTACTTATAATATTCCGCTTAGTGAAATAATTTATGATTATTTTGACAGGCTTAAATCTTCTACTAGAGGGTATGCTTCGCTTGATTATGAGTTAATCGGTTATCATACATCAATTTTGGTTAAGTTGGATATTTTATTAAATGGTGAAGCAGTCGATGCATTATCGATTATTGTTCATCGTGATAAAGCAGCACAACGTGGCAGACTGTTGGCTGAAAAATTAAAAGCAATTATTCCAAAACAAATGTTTGAAATACCAATTCAAGCAGCGATAGGGAATAAAGTAATTGCTAGAGAAACAGTAAGAGCGATGCGTAAAGATGTATTGGCGAAATGTTATGGTGGGGATATTTCTCGTAAACGCAAACTTCTTGAAAAACAAAAAGAAGGTAAAAAGCGTATGAAACAAGTTGGTAGTGTTGAAATTCCTCAAGAAGCTTTTATGGCAATACTGAAAATTGATTAAGGTGGTATTAGTATAATGAATATAGGCTTATATGTTCATATACCTTTTTGCCAACAAAAATGTTTTTATTGTGATTTTCCGTCCTTTGCCGGTCAGGAAAATTTGCAAGGTGCTTATATGGCCGCTTTGAATAAAGAAATTTTTATTCAAAGCGGCTACAATTATAATGCTATTGACAGTATTTTTATTGGCGGTGGTACTCCGACAATGTTATCTGAATATATGTTAAGTTCTTTATTAGAACATATTTACAAAAATTTCAATGTAACTAAAGATGCAGAAGTAAGTATTGAAGCTAATCCGGGAACTGTAGATGAAAATAAATTAAAAGTTCTGTTTGATGGTGGTGTTAATCGTATTAGTTTTGGGGTGCAAAGCTTTAACGATGATGTCTTAATAAAATGTGGAAGAATACATACTGCGCTTCAAGCACAAGAGAGTGTATATCAAGCACAAGCAGTGGGCTTTAATAATATTAATATTGATTTGATGTATGGTTTACCAGAACAATCAGTGGAAATTTTCCAACAAACATTACAGCAAGCCTTTACCCTTAAAGTTCAACATTTGTCAATTTATGGCTTAAAAATAGAAGAAGGTACTCCGTTTTACCAATGGGAAGCAGAGGGTAAGTTGAAATTACCGGATGAACAGACTGAAGATGAAATGGATGCTTTAATTAATAAATTATTATTGAAGAATGATTATATAAGATATGAAATTTCTAATTATGCTAAAGGCGGTTATGAATGTAAGCATAATTTAAAGTATTGGCATTATCAAAATTATTTAGGCTTAGGTGCTGGTGCTCATTCATTACTATATCCACAACGAACTTCTAATGTCAGAGATATTACAACATATATTGAAAAAATAAATAATAACGAATTGCCGATAGCAACTAATACCATGCTTGATAAAAATGCGGCCATGGAGGAATTTTGTTTTTTAGCATTAAGAACGGCAAAAGGAATGAACATTAAAAAGTTCACTGAGTTTTTTGCCACTGACTTTAATGGCTTGTATGGTGGCAAAGTGAAAGCTTTGATTGAAAAAGGGTTATTGCAGCAACACGGAGAGTTTATTTCCTTAACGGCTGGCGGACAAAAATATGGCAATGTTGTTTTTGCAGAATTTTTATTATAAACTGACTTAAATTCTTGACAATTTATAAGACAAGTGGTATTTTTTTATTAGGCATTAGCACTCTCTTGCGATGAGTGCTAACAATAGGAGGTGGGATTGTGCTGGATGAACGAAAACAAAAGATTCTCCAAGCGATTATTGATGATTATATTTCCACCGCAGAGCCTATTGGTTCAAGGACAATTGCCCGAAAATATAATTTAGGTGTCAGTTCTGCTACTATTAGAAATGAGATGGCTGATTTGGAGCTGTTAGGTTATTTAGAACAGCTACATACTTCTTCCGGTCGTGTGCCGTCCGGAAAAGGTTATCGCTTATATGTAGATGATTTATTAGCGCCAAGTAAAATCTCTGAAAAAGAAATTAATTTAATAGCAAGTTGGTATAACTCCAGAACAAAGTCGATTGAAGAGGTTTTTCAGGAAACTGCTAAGATTATTTCTCGATTGACTAAAAATGTTTCTTTGGTTATGGCGCCTCAATTGTCACAATCTACCTTTAGGTGTTTGCAATTTGTCGCATTAGATAAAAATCAAGCTATTGTGATTGTTATGACCGATGCCGGTTTCATTGAGAATAAAATTATAGATATTCCTCATGGAACAAGTATTGAAGATTTACAAAAGATAGCTAAAATCATTAATGGACATTTATCAGGATTGATGTTAGATGAAATAAAGACATCCTTGATAAAAAAAATAAAAAATGAAGTTAATTTGGACTTGTTTGAAGCAACTTTTGACTCGATTTTAAAGGCTTTAGCAATTAAAAAAAAAGAACGACTTTACCTTGGTGGGACAACGCAATTGTTAAGTCAGCCTGAATTTCGTAATGTTGAAAAAGTCAAAGATATTTTAACAATGTTAGAAGAAGAACAACTGTTATGTGATTTGCTTAATTCACAAAATGGTGATGGTGTTACAGTTACTATTGGACAAGAAAATAAATATAGTGGAATAAAAGATTGTAGCATTATAAAAGCTACTTATCATATTAAAGGTAAAGTCATTGGAACTGTGGCTGTTCTAGGTCCGACCAGGATGGAATATGGTAAAATTATAACATTGCTGGAGTTTATGCATGGTAATTTAGGACAAATATTGAAGAAATATATTTTCTAAGTTGCATTGGAGGAAAATAAATTGAAACAAACTGATAGTAATGCAGAAATACAGGATACAGCGACAGCCTTAAGTACCAATGTAAATGCCGTTAGAGCTGTTGCAAGAGCAGTTGAAGGAACGATTGGTCCGAAGGGGCTTGATACAATGCTGGTTGATAATTATGGTGATGTTATTGTCACCAATGATGGTGTTACCATTTTGGAAAAAATGGAAGTTAATCATCCGGCGGCCAAGATGCTTATTAACATTGCGAAAGCTCAACAAGAAGCAGTGGGTGATGGTACAACAACTGCGACAATTATGGCCGGTAGCATGGTTTCGGAAGGGTTGTTTCAAGTTATCAAAGGTGTTCCCGTAGCTAGAGTAATCGAAGGAATTAAATATTCTCTAGAGCAGGCACTGCTTTTCATTAAGAACAGTGCAATTAAAATTGAGTTATTGGATGATGAAAATCTTTATAACATTGCGATGGTATCTGGTCGTGAACATAGTGACATTGCTAAGTTAGTAGTTGAAGCAGCCAAATTAATTGGTAGGGAAAAATTGTGTGACAATAATTTTAAATTGGCAGAAACCATTATTGCTAAAGAAAGTGCAGATAATGAAGTTTTTATGGGAGTTGTTGTTACCAAAGAGCGAATGAGTAAGGAAATGCCGGATAGTATTGAAAATGTTGGGATTTTACTTATTGATGATGCTCTGGAACCGGAAGAAATGACAAGTGAAGCACTAAGAACAGATGCTGGATTTCAGCGCTATTTATTGTTGCAAGAAGAATTTAAGAACAATATACATAAAATCATTGATACTGGAGTAAAACTTATTTTAGTGGATCGCGGTGTTAATGAAGTGGCTGAAGAAATGTTAACTGATGCCGGTGTAATGGTGTTACGCCGCGTTGAACATGCTGAAATGGAAAAAGTAGCAGAACATATCGGTGCAAGAATGATTAAGCGGAATGGCCTTAAAAAATCATTAGAAGAGTTAACAAGATATATTGGTTTTGCCCAAAAAGTTTATGAAGATAATAAGCTTGAGCAAGTGAGAATTTTGGGTGGTAAAGGAAAACCTATGGCAACCGTTTTGGTAGGAGCTGCAACGCAAGAGGTTGTTGGTGAAAGAGCCAGAATCGCTAAAGATGCTGCTTCCAGTGTTCAAGCTACCGTCAAAGAAGGTTATATTGCCGGTGGTGGAGCACTTGAAATTGCGACTGCACAAAAAATCGAAGGGTTGCGAGAGAATATCGGTGGGATGTCGGCTTATGGTGTTGATTGTGTTGTCAATGCTTTAAAGAGGCCACTAACCCAAATTATTAATAATGCCGGCTATAATCCACTGGAAAAGTTGGAAGAAGTAATAGCAACCCAAAAAAAATTAAATAATACTAATTTAGCGATTGATTGCAATACCGGAAATGTTGCTGATATGTTATCATTAGGTGTCATTGATCCCATGTTGGTAAAATATCATGCTGTTAAAGCTGCCGGTGAAGTAGCAATAGCTATTTTAAGAATAGATACTATCATCCGTAAAAAAGATGAGTCTAATATTGAAGAAAACTAAAGTTTAAGAAAGAATAAGAGGTGGGGTTGTGACAATGACCAAAAAAGAACAAGAACAGTTAGCTGATGAAGTGCAGACAGAAACAGAAGTTGAGGTAGAGGTTGCGACAAATGTTGCACCGGAAAACGATGAGATAGCGGAGCTGAAAGCTCAGTTAGCACAAAAAGAGGAACAAATTCAAGAAAATATAGATCGCTTAAAGCGATTGCAGGCTGACTTTGACAACTTTCGTCGCCGTAGTCGCCAAGAAAAAGAAGAACTGTCAGCTCATGTTACACAAAATATTATTAGAGAATTATTACCGCTAGTAGATAATTTTGAAAGAGCTTTAAATGCGGATAATAGTCAGGAAATAACATCCTTTAAAGAAGGAATTGATATGATTAATAAGCAATTTATCAATATTTTAGAGAAAAATGGCTTAGAAAAAATCAATTGTGTAGGTGAGCAATTTGATCCTAACTTTCACGAAGCTATTATGCGTGTGGAAGATGCTGATAAAGAAGATGGCACAATTGCTGATGAGTTGCAAAAAGGTTATATGGTTCAAGGAAAAGTAATTAGACCAAGTATGGTCAAAGTTGTAGGTAACTAAAATTTATATATATTCTCAAGGGGGATTTTAAATTATGGCAAAAGTAATAGGTATTGATTTGGGTACTACTAACTCCGTAGTAGCTGTTATGGAAGGGGGCGAACCTACTGTTATAGCAAATGCAGAAGGTAGCCGCATTACTCCTTCGGTTGTCGGGTTTTCCAAAAATGGTGAAAGATTAGTTGGTCAATTAGCAAAGCGTCAAGCGGTTTCTAATCCTGATCATACTTTTAGTTCTATTAAACGTTATATGGGAACAGACCATAAAGTTAATGTTGATGGTAAAGAATATTCACCACAAGAGATTTCTGCAATGATTTTGCAAAAACTAAAAGCGGATGCTGAAAGTTATTTAGGTGAAACTGTTACTCAAGCGGTAATTACAGTGCCTGCATATTTCAGTGATAGTCAGCGTCAAGCGACTAAAGATGCTGGAACAATTGCCGGATTAGAAGTGTTGCGTATTATTAATGAGCCAACAGCAGCATCGTTAGCTTATGGTATGGATAAAGGTGAAGAACATACTATCTTAGTATTTGACTTAGGTGGCGGTACTTTTGACGTTTCTATCTTAGAATTAGGTGATGGTGTTTTTGAAGTAAAAGCAACTAATGGTAACAACCGCCTTGGTGGTGATGATTTTGATGCTCGTGTTATGAAGTGGATGGTTGAAGAGTTTAAAAAAGAAAGTGGCATTGATTTATCTCAAGATAAAATGGCGGCTCAACGCTTATTGGAAGCAGCTGAAAAAGCAAAAATTGAATTATCAGGGGTGCTTTCCACTAATATCAATCTTCCGTTTATTACCGCTGATGCTAGTGGTCCAAAACATTTAGATTTAAATTTAACACGTGCTAAATTTGATGAATTAACAGCTGATTTAGTTGAAGCAACAATGGGGCCAACTAGACAAGCACTTGCAGATTCAGGTTTATCACAACAAGATATTGATAAAGTAATTTTAGTCGGTGGATCAACGAGAATTCCAGCAGTACAAGAAGCTATTAAGAAATATTTAGGACAAGAACCTCATCGTGGGGTTAATCCTGATGAATGTGTGGCGGTTGGAGCTGCTATTCAAGCCGGTGTATTAGTCGGTGATGTAAAAGATGTATTATTATTAGATGTAACTCCATTATCTTTAGGTATTGAGACAATGGGTCGAGTTTGTACGAAAATCATTGAAAGAAATACAACTATTCCAACGGAAAAAAGCCAAATTTTCTCTACTGCTGCTGATAATCAACCATCAGTTGATATTCATGTATTACAAGGTGAAAGAGAAATGGCTGATGGCAATAAAACATTAGGCAGATTTGAGTTGTCGGGTATTCCACCAGCTCCACGTGGTGTACCACGCATTGAAGTTACATTTAAAATTGATGCTAATGGTATTGTTCATGTTTCTGCTAAAGATTTAGGTACCGGTAAGGAACAAAAAATTACAATTACTTCTTCTGGTGGAATGAGCAATGAAGAAATTGATAGAATGGTTAAAGAAGCTGAAACTCATGCCGCTGAAGATAAAAAACGTAAAGAAGAAGTTGAAGTGAGAAATAACGCTGATTCTTTAGTATATCAAGCTGAAAAAGCAATTAAAGAGGTTGGAGAAAAAGCTGACAAAGCATTAGTGGAAAAAGTTCAAAAAGCAGCTGACCAGTTAAAAGAAAGCTTAAAAGGAACAGATATTGAAAAAATTAAAGCTGATACGGAAGAGTTAACAAAACCATTATATGAAATGAGTGCAGCAGCATATCAAGAAGCTGAAGGTGCGCAAGGTGCTCCGCAAGAGCAAACAGAAGCAAAAGATGACAATGTTGTTGATGCAGAATATAAAGTGGTAGATGACGAAAAGAAATAAGATTTAGGTTTTTTGACTCCGGCTATTAGTCGGAGTCAAAAGTGTGCTTGAAATATGTTAATGAGGGTGGTGTAGAGTGAGTAAACGCGATTATTATGAAGTGCTGGGCGTTAGTAAAAATGCTACTGACGATGAAATAAAAAAGGCTTTTAGAAAGTTAGCAAAAAAATATCATCCTGATGTTAATCGAGATAATTCTAAAGAGGCTGAAACGAAGTTTAAAGAAGCTAATGAAGCCTATGAAGTCTTATCGAATACTGAGCGTAGAGCTCAGTACGATCAGTTTGGTCATGCTGCATTTGATGGTTCTGCTGGTGGAGCCGGTGGTTTCGGTGGCGGTTTTGGTGGATCCGGCGGTTTTGGTGATATTTTTGATATGTTCTTTGGTGGTGGCAGTCAAGGGGGATTTGGTTTTGGTGGCGGTGGTCGCCGACAAAATGGTCCGGAGCGTGGTGCTGACTTACGCTATGATTTAGAAATTGAATTTAGTGAAGCTGCTTTTGGTAAAGATTTAGAAATAACAATCCCGAGAACGGAAAAATGTTCAACTTGTAAAGGTAGTGGGGCAGCAGAAGGCTCTAACCCAGAGACTTGTCCACAATGTAATGGTTCTGGTCAAGTTCAATTTACACAAAATACGCCATTTGGCAGAATGGTAAATGTCAAAACTTGTGAGCGTTGTAATGGCGAAGGAAAAATTATTCATAATCCTTGTAAAACTTGTGGTGGTAAAGGAACTACTAAAGTTAAACGAAAAATTGATATTAAAATACCGGCAGGGGTTGATGATGGAGCTAGATTAAGAGTCTCTGGCGAAGGTGAAGCTGGTAAACGCGGTGGTCCGGCTGGTGATTTATATGTTTATATTTATGTAAAACCACATAAATTATTTATACGTGATAATTTTGACGTTATTTGCGAAGTGCCAATTAATTTTGTCCAAGCATCTTTAGGCGATGAAATTGAAGTGCCTACTTTGGACGGTAATGTAAAAATGAAAATTCCGGAAGGTACACAATCTGGAACGATATTAAGACTAAAACACAAAGGTATTCCTCATTTACGCGGACAAGGACGCGGTGATCAACATGTTAAAATTAAAGTTTTAACACCGCAAAAATTAAATGCTAAACAGAAAGATATTTTGCGGGAATTTGCCAAAGAAAGTGGCGAAAATATTAATCCGGAGCAAGAAAGTTTTTTTAAAAAATTCTTTAAAAATTCTTAAAGCTTTGGAACAACCAATTAAGCTTAGGCCGAGGGTAAACTCTCGGTCTAAATTTTTCTTAAAGAGGTGAGCTAGATGAATTGGCAAGAAATTAGTATTCAGACTAATCACGAAGCAGTCGAAGCTATTTCGAATATTTTTCAGGAAATTGGGGCAACTGGCGTTATTATTGAAGATCCACTGTTGGTTAATCAATATCTGGACTCAGGGTTATGGGATTATACCGATATTGAAAAAAGTGAAAATACAGAGGTTGTTATTATCAAAGCATATTTGCCGGTAGATGCTTACTTAGAAGATAGAATATTAAAATTTCAAGCACAAGTTGAGGCATTAGAGAGTTTTGGGATTAATAAGGGCTTAGGGATAATTTCATATCAAGATGTAGCTGAAGAAGATTGGGCTACTTCTTGGAAACAATATTTTCATCCCGTGAAAATTGGACAAAGGATAGTTATTAAGCCATCTTGGGAAGACTATCAAGCAAGTTCTGAGGAAATTATTATAGAATTAGACCCAGGCATGGCATTTGGAACAGGGACTCATCATACTACGGCAATGTGTTTAAAAGCACTAGAAAAATTAGTTGTGCCTGGTACAGAAGTTTTTGATGTGGGTACAGGCTCAGGAATATTAGCGATTGCAGCAGCAAAATTAGGGGCGAAAAGTATTAGAGCCGTAGATTTAGATGCTGTTGCGACAAAAGTTGCCAAAGAAAATATTAGACTTAATAATGAACACAATAATATCGAAGTTGCTGAAGGTGATTTGTTGAGTGGTTTTACCGGAAAAGCTGATATTGTTATTGCTAATATAATAGCTGATGTTATTAAACGATTGTTAGAAGATATTAGCTTACGCTTAAAGCCTAATGGTATTTTATTAGCTAGCGGAATTATTAAAGAACGAGCAGCTGAAATTATAACAGTTGCTCAAGGTAAGGGACTGATTGTTGAAGAAGTTATGGAAGAAGGCGGATGGGTGGCAATGATCATTCGCAATGGTGTCGAGTAATGCGAAGATTTTTCATTCATGAAAAAATATCACCTATTTTTAATCTTTCACCAGAAGACTCTTATCATATTGCAAAAGTGTTAAGGATGAAAGTTGGTACTGAGCTGGTAGTTGTTGATAAGGATGAAGCAATTGCTGTCGTAAAGATTATTGCCATTGAAAATAATCTTGTAACAGTAGCTTTCCAAGGTTATCTAGAAGATAACACCGAAGCACCGATTAACTTGATTTTAGCGCAGGGATTACCCAAAGCTGATAAAATGGATTTTATTGTGCAAAAAGCTGTTGAACTTGGTGTTACCGAAATACAACCGTTAATTATGGAAAATTGTGTAGTCAAATATGATGAGGCTAAAAAAAGTCAACGTCAAACTAAGTGGCAAAAAATTGCTAATGAAGCAGCAAAGCAATGTGGTAGAACGGTTATCCCTGAAATAAAACCGATAATAACACTAGGGGAGTTTCTGAAAAGTTTGCCGAAAAGTTGCAACAAAATAGTCTGTTATGAAGCTGAGAATAATAATGGCATAAAAAAATTATTAGATAATACTAATAGTGTTGATTATTGTGTTTTTGTGGGCCCGGAAGGTGGCTTTAGTAATAATGAAATAAAGATCTGTAATGAAAATTCTTGTCAACCAGTTACCTTAGGCCCACGTATTTTAAGAACCGAAACAGCTTCTTTAGCAGCAATTTCAATAATCTTGTATCATAAAGGTGATTTAGGGGGTTTTTAACTTGATGAAAGTTGCCTTTACAACGCTAGGCTGTAAGGTTAATCAATTTGAAACTGAAGTTATGGAAGGTCTATTTAAAGAAAAAAAATATGAAATTGTCAATTTTGAAGAGGTAGCAGATGTTTATGTTATTAATACCTGTTCTGTAACTCATTTAGGTGAAAAAAAATCAAGACAATTAATTAGGCGAGCGATAAAAAATAATAATAAAGCGATTGTAGCGGTGGTTGGTTGTTATTCACAAGTAGCGGCGGATGAAATAGCAAAAATCGAAGGCGTTAGCTTGATTGTGGGCACTAAGGAACGCAAAAATATTGTAACTTTAGTTGAAACAGTATTAAAAGAGCATCAACCATTACAAGTTGTTGAAGATGTTATGGACTATCATGAATTTGAAGATATTCCTTTATTGAATAATCCTGATCGAACTAGGGCTTTTTTAAAAATTCAGGATGGTTGCTCTAATTTTTGTACTTACTGTATCATTCCTTATACTAGAGGGCCTTTAAAATCAAGAAAGCTTGATAGTATTTTAAGTGAAGCGGAAAACTTAGTAGAAAGCGGATTTAAGGAAATTGTTTTAACTGGTATACATTTAGGGGCATATGGAAAAGATTTAGCGGATGAAATTGCCTTAGTTGATGTTGTAAAAGCGTTGCTAGACAATGAAAAATTAACAAGACTCAGATTAGGTTCGCTAGAATCTATTGAACTGGATCAAGAAATTCTAGAAATTATGAATCAAGATCAGCGCCTTTGTCGCCAACTTCATCTGCCACTACAGTCCGGTAGTGATAAAATTTTAAAAAAGATGAATAGAAATTATACCACTGCAGAATTTAAAGCATTGATAGATAATATTTATGCTAAAGTTCCTGGCGTTGCTATTACTACTGATGTTATTGTCGGATTTCCCGGGGAGAATTCAACAGATTTTAATGAGGCGGTTGAATTTATAAAAAATATGAATTTTTCAAAAATTCATATTTTCCCTTATTCGAAAAGAAAAAATACTCCGGCAGCTAATTATGCCGAACAAGTTAGTGAAGAGGAAAAAAAGAAACGCAGTGTTTATTTAAAAGAAATTAGTGATATGGCAAGTGCTAAATATCGTAATAAGATGTTAAATACTACCGTTGAGATTCTAGTAGAAAATATTACTCCTGATTATGCTGAAGGTCTGGCGAGTAATTATGTTAAAGTATATTGCGAAAATAATAATTTTCAAAAAGATAATTTTTATAAGCTGAAAATTATAAAATTGTATAAAGATGGGGTCTGGGCTGAGAAAATTTAATTTTATAGCAGGGATAAATAGTTAGAAAACGAATATTAATAATGCTGTAAATTAGAGGAGGGGTTTTATGCTTAAAGATTGTATTTTTTGTAAGATTGTAAATAAAGAAATTCCGGCACAAATAATTTATGAAGATGAATTGATAATAGCCTTTAATGATATTAGTCCTGTTGCACCAGTACATATTCTGGTTATTCCTAAAAAACATATACCGAATTTACTAGAATTGGCTCCGGGTGACAGTATGTTGTTGAGTCATATTTATTTGAAAATTGCGGAAATTGCCAAACAACAAAATATTGCCGATAGTGGCTTTAGAGTTGTTACCAACATCAATGATGAAGGTGGGCAAACTGTAAAACATCTTCATTGGCATATCTTAGGAAAACGTTTTATGCAATGGCCACCGGGCTAATATTGACAATGTGTGATAAGTGAAGTATAATGTTTAGGTGTATGAAAGCAATACACTCCCGTGACGGACTTAGTGGAGGGGAGGGAAAATAGATGTCAGAGGTTAAAGTTGGAAAAAATGAAACTATCGATAGTGCACTTCGTAGATTTAAGCGTACATGCCAAAAGGCTGGAACCCTTGCTGAGGTTAGAAAACGTGAGCATTACGAAAAACCAAGCGTAAAGCGTAAGAAAAAATCAGAAGCTGCACGTAAACGTAAATTCAAAGCGTAATTTTGCGGAGGTAGCAAAATGTCTCTTAAAGACAAGTTGACTGAAGATATGAAGCAAGCCATGAAGGATAAAGAGGCTGGTAAATTACGATTGTCTGTTATTCGTATGGTAAGGGCTGCGATAAAAAATGTTGAAATTGACACTAAAGCAGAGTTAGCCGAAGAGGATGTAATCGCAATAGTGGCAAAAGAAGTTAAAATGCGTAGAGATTCAATGGAAGAGTTCAAAAAAGGGCAACGTGATGATTTAGTGGCTCAACTTGAACAAGAAATTGAAGTTTTATTGCCTTATCTTCCACAACAATTAACTGAAGCTGAAGTTCGTGAAATTGTAACTGAAGCCGTAGCAATCGCAGGTGCAACATCTTCTAAAGATATGGGTAAAGTTATGGCGGTATTGATGCCGAAAGTAAAAGGACGTGCCGATGGTAAGTTGGTTAACAACATCGTGCGTGAATTATTAAATCAATAAAATTAATCCGACACAATATTATTGTGTCGGATTTTATTTTTTATGTAGAAAAATAGGTCAAAATAGATATTGACTTTAATGTTAAATATCGGATAATTAAAGTAGGTCAATATTTAGGGTGAGGTGTTGATTGTGGAGACTATTTTCAAGAGTGTTAATGTTAAAAGTTTTAAAGATACACAAATTGAAGACTCTAAGATTGAAAAAATTTTATGTGCAGGAATGCAAGCTCCATTAACAAATCATCAACATGATTGGGAATTCGTAGTTACCCAAGGTAAGAAACAAATCACTGAATTAGCTGAAATGAGTCCTTACTCCGGACCGATTCAACGTGCACCGATGGCGATTACGATTGTTTCTAATAAAGAAAAATTAACTTTTGCCGATGCTTGGGAACAAGATTTAGCATCAGCAACCCAGAATATCTTAGCAGAAGCACTGGAACTGGAATTAGGGGGAATGTGGATTGGCGTTGCTCCGTCTTTAGTGCGAATGAAATATTTAAAACATATTTTGAAATTACCAGAGCATATTTTGCCATTTTCCATTATTGCGTTAGGATATCCGATTGAAGAAATTAAACAGATGTCCAACTTTGATTTTAGTAAAATTCATTTTGAAAAGTATTAATTTTTAAAGAGTTTATATTAAAAATAGTATATTGCAGGAATTAATCCTTCTTTGCTGAATAAATAAAGTGAGAGGAGTTTTTATTATGCAATCAGAACTTTTACTGTTGCCAGTCGTTAAAATTTTATTGATAGCAGTATTTTTTTTAGCAGTGTTAATTGAAATAAAAACGGCAGGGACAGGCATTGGTGCTTTATTAGGAATTATTGCTGCTGGTGCTTTGTTTTTTAGTGAATATATGGCAGGTAGTGTATCTTTTTGGGAAATAATAATTTTTTTAATTGGAGTAATTTTTATTACCATTGAGATTATTCTTCCGGGAATTGGTTTATTTGCTATTATAGGAATGCTGGCTATTTTTTATAGCTTTATTATGGCACTAGGAGGCAATATGGCGGCATTTTATGCTTTGTTGCTTAGTTTATTGATTGCCATAATATTTTTTGCTTTAATATTAAAAAAAATACCATCTAGTAAGCTTTGGAATAATGTTGTTTTGAAAGATTCTGAAAGTAGTATTAAGGGCTTTTCTAGTAGTCTTGATTATAGTTCGTTACTAGGAAAGAAGGGTGTTGTAATAGCAAAATTAAGACCGGCAGGAAGTATTGAAATAGCTGAGCAAAAAATTGATGTGATTTCACAAGGTGAATTTATTGATATTGGAGTTATGGTGGAGATAGTTGAAATAATAGGCAATAAGATAATTGTCAAGAAAATTTAAAAAAAGGAAGTGACTGTAATGAGTGAGTTTTTAGGCTTTGCGGCGATTATTATTTTATTTTTAATAGCAATTATGACGTTTTTGCATTTTATTCCACTAGGGTTATGGATTTCAGCGTTAGCAGCTAGTGTTGATGTAGGAATTTTTACTTTGGTAGGAATGAGACTACGCCGAGTTACACCGGCTTATATTGTAATGCCTTTAATAAAAGCTAATAAGGCAGGGATTGATGTTAGTGTTAATCAATTAGAAGCTCATTATTTAGCTGGTGGGAATGTAGACCGAGTTATTGATGCATTAATTGCAGCTCATCGTGCGCAAATTCCTTTACCGTTTGAGCGTTCAGCAGCAATTGACTTAGCAGGTCGTGATGTGCTGGAGGCAGTACAAATGAGTGTTAATCCAAAAGTGATTGAAACACCGACAGTATCAGCTGTTGCGCAAAATGGGATAGAATTAAAAATTAAAGCAAGAGTTACAGTAAGAGCAAATATTGATAGACTTGTAGGGGGAGCTGGTGAAGCTACTATTCTGGCAAGAGTTGGCGAAGGAATAGTAACAACAGTTGGTTCATCTAATGATCATAAAGATGTTTTAGCAAATCCAGATCACATTTCTAGAACAGTTTTATCAAAAGGATTGGATGCTGGTACTGCCTTTGAAATCTTATCGATTGATATTGCCGATGTTGATGTTGGTCGAAATATTGGTGCGGAATTAATGACTGATCAAGCTGAAGCAGATAAGCGAATTGCACAAGCTAAAGCTGAAGAACGTCGAGCGATGGCAGTTGCTCATGAGCAGGAAATGAAAGCATATACTCAGGAAATGAGCGCAAAAGTAGTAGAGGCTCAAGCGGAAGTTCCTCGTGCGATGGCGATAGCTTTAAAAGAAGGACGCATTGGTGTTATGGACTATTATAATATGAATAATATAACAGCTGATACCAAAATGCGTGAGGCTATTGGTCAAATTAATCCGCTAGAAGATGGTAAATAGTGATGGATATTATCAGTATTTTAATCTTTTTTATAATTATTACAATAATTAGTAATTTTATTGAGAAAATTAAAAACAAAAGTGAAAATGAGCCTAATAGTAATGAAAAGTTTGAAATACCGACTTTAAAACATAAAAAACCACCAATAAGACTTCCTAATGAAGAAGTGAAAAGTTATAAGGCGGTAATTGAGGAAAAAATAACTGCTGAAGAAGCAAGAGAAAACTTATTTCAGCATCAAAAAGAAAAACAGCAACATAGTTTAAATAAAAAAAACATTCTCAATGGTATTGTTTTTTCTCAAATTTTACAGCCACCAAAAGCGTATCAAAATTTAAATAATCAAAGAAAAGAATAAAAGAAAAGCAATGATATTTTTTTAGACTATATCATTGCTTTTTATTTTTTGTTAAAATAAATTTAGTGTATTGAAAGCTATGAGGAGATTGTTTTGAAAAAAATAAATTTTAATTTTAATTATCGTATTATAATAAAGTTTAGTTTGCTATTATTGCTAATAAGCATTAGTGCGGTTTATATTATATCAACAATGGTAGTTTGGAATTTATCGCATCCAAGTCGAGAAAGAGTATATTATAATATTAGAAAAGATTTTACAGAGGCCGAAGATATAGGGTTTTATAGCAGGAAAAATGATGTGTTTTTAAAAGGCTGGTTAATAAAAGCACCGGACAATAAGAAAACAGTTATTTTTGCGCATGGTTATGGTAAAAATAGATTACAAGATGATGTGCCATTAATTGATCTCGTAACAGAACTACATAAGCAAGGTATCAATGTTGTAATGTTTGATATGCGTAATTCTGGCGAATCTCAAAAAGCGTTGACAACGATTGGCTACAACGAAGCATATGATTTGTTGGGAGCGTATGATTATATTTTAAATAGAAACGATGTTAATAATGATGTTGTGTTACATGGTTTTTCGATGGGGGCAGTTGCTACTATTTTAGCGGCGGAAAAAGAACCGAGGGTTAAAAAAATAATAGCTGATTCACCGTTTGCTGATTTAAAAATGTATATGGAAGATAAATTATCCATATGGTCAAATTTGCCGCCATTTCCGTTTAATTTTACTTGTATTCAAATGACTCCGCTAATTAGTGAATTAAGTATTGAAGAAGTAAGTCCGCTTCATAAAGTTAAGAATTTGAAAAATACGAAGATGCTATTAATTCATGGATTAAATGACAACGATATTGATGTGAAAAACAGTGAAATTATTGCCAATAACTATAGTGATGCTAAGCTAATAACGTTTCCTAAGGCGGAACATGTAAAGTCATATTCAGTTGATAAAGAAAAATATGTGAGAAATATTACAGAATTCATTTTGCAAGAATAAGCCTTTTGACAGTAGCTTCATTGTATAATTATTATAAAAGTGGTATAGTTAAGAGTAGAGCTTTTTTATTATAGAAATAGGAGGAAAAAGATGTTTAATTTTAGTTTTAGAAATAAGGACAATGAGTTCTTTGAATTATTTGCTAAAAGCGCTGACTTATTCCATGAAGGTGCTTTAGTATTGCATGATGGTGCTGAAGATAATGCTAAGTTAAAGCAAAAAATGGAAGAGATTGCAACGCTTGAACATGCGGCAGATGATATTAATGATGAAATCATCGACAAACTTAACCAAACTTTTATTACACCTATTGATCGCGAAGATATTTATGCATTGGCAACAAGACTGGATGATGGTGTTGACTATATTCAAGAAACTCTTCAAAGAATGGTGTTATATCGTACAGGCGAAGCTAGTGTTGGTTCGATTGAATTAACAAGAATCTTAGTTGATTGTACGGCTGAATTAGTAAAAGCATTTAATCTAATTAAAAATATTAAAGGTAATCAACAAAAGATTTTAGAATTTACCCAAAAAATTAAAGTATTGGAAAGTGAAGGCGATAAAATTTATCGTAAAGAGCTAGCTTGTTTATTTGAAACATGTAATGATCCAATTGAGATTATTAAGTGGAAAGAAATATTAGAACATTTTGAAGAGTGCATTGATCATTGTGAAGATATTGCAGACTTACTAAGAGGCGTGGTAATGAAATATGCTTGAGTATTTAATTTTTACAGTAGTCATCTTAGCATTGCTATTTGACTATATTAATGGTTTTCATGATACTGCAAATGCTATTGCAACATCTGTTTCGACCAGAGCAATTCCACCTAAAGTTGCGGTTATGTTTGCCGCTGTGCTAAATTTTGCTGGAGCAATGTTTAGTACGGGAGTAGCAAAAACTATTGGTGGAGATATTGTTAGTTCTGCTAAAATGGTTGATCAACATATCATTATTGCTGCATTGGTTGGTGCAATTTTTTGGAATTTGCTAACATGGTGGAAGGCAATTCCAAGCAGTTCTTCACATGCTTTAGTTGGTGGTATTATGGGAGCGGTATTAATTTCAACCGGTACAACCGGGTTAAATTGGTTTGGCATTATGAAAATTGTTGCATCATTAATTTTATCGCCACTACTTGCTCTAGGAATTGGCTTTTTAATAATGAAAACATTAGGTTTTATTTTTTGTAATTTTGCTCCGGCCAAATTAAATCATAAGTTCAAAAAAATGCAAATCTTATCAGCTGGTTTAATGGCATTTTCTCATGGATCGAATGATGCACAAAAGGCAATGGGTATTATAACACTAGCACTGTTAAGTGGTGGCTATATTAATACATTGGAAGTTCCTACTTGGGTTAAATTAGCTGCTGCTACAGCAATGGGTCTTGGTACCGCGGCCGGTGGTTGGAAAATAATCAAAACAATGGGTGGGAAAATTTTTAAACTTGAGCCAATAAGCGGTTTTGCGGCAGATTTAAACTCATCAATGGTTGTTTTCGGAGCAACACTATTGCATTTACCAGTTAGTACTACTCATGTTGTATCTGGCTCTATTATGGGGGTTGGTACAGCGAAGAGACTTAGCGCAGTAAGATGGGGCGTGGCTCAGCAAATGTTGATGGCGTGGGTATTAACTATTCCTTGCACGGCTTTAGTTAGTGCGATCACTTATAAAATTGTCATGTTATTATTTTAAAAATAACAGCCTATGAGGTGTAATTATGGAAAAGAATGAAGTACTTATTAATATTAATGATAAAGATTTTAGCTTTACAAAAGGCATAACAATAGGCGGAATTTTAGAAAAAGAAAATTTTAGTACAGATGCAGCAATTATTGCTGCATCTGTTAATAATAAGGTTAAAACATTAAATTATAAAATTGAGCAAGATTGTAAAATTAATTTTATTGATTTATCCTCAGAGCTAGGCAATAAGATTTATCAGCAATCAATATCATTTGTTTTATTAACAGCTACAAAAGAGTTGTATCCTAAAGCACAAATTAAAATTCAGCATTCCTTAGCAGATGCACTTTATGGAAAAATTTATCTCGACAATCCATTAACTGATGATGATGTTTGGGAAATAAAACAAAGAATGCAAGAAATTATAACTGAAAATAGACCAATTATTAGAAAAGTATTTTCTAAAGAGGAAGCAATTCAAAAAATTGAAAAATTATGGGGTTGCGAAAAAGTCACGTTGATTAATCAATTGGAACAAGAGGAAATTCCATTATATTATTGTGGCGAAATATATGATTATTTATATAGTTATGTTGTTGATTGTACTGGAGTTTTATCGTTATTTGATTTAAAGCGTTATCGCGATGGCTTTTTGCTAAGTTCACCTAATAAAAATAATCCTAAAAAAATTAAATTTAAAGATTTGCCACGATTAGCTAATGTTTTTGAAGAAGCAGAAGAATGGGGCAATATTCTAAAATGTGGTTATGTCAGTAATTTAAACAAAGCTATTCTTTCTGGTGACTTTAAAGATGTTATAAGAATATCAGAAGCATTGCATGAAAAGAAAATAGCACAAATCGCTGATTACATAAAGAATAATATTGAACAGATAAAAATCATTTTAATTGCGGGACCATCATCTTCGGGGAAAACTACCTTCGCTAGGCGGCTAGGGATTCAACTAAGAGTTAATGGTATTGAACCATCTGCCATTTCTTTAGATGATTATTTTTTAAATCACACCGAAACACCGCTGGACGAATTCGGCAAAATGGATTTTGAATCAATCGAAGCTTTAGACTTAGAACTCTTCAACAAACATTTAATTCAACTCTTAAATGGTGAAGAGGTTGAAATTCCAAGATATAATTTTGTAACTGGTAGTAGAGAAGCAATCGGTCATAAAATGAAGATTAATCCTAAGCAACCGATTATTATCGAAGGAATTCATGGTTTGAATGAAAGGTTAACTAAAGATTTACCACGTGAAAGTAAGTTTAAAATCTATATTAGTGCTTTAACGCAGTTAGCCTTAGATAGTCATAATAGAATTTCGACAACTGATGCTAGATTATTAAGGAGAATGGTTAGGGATCATAATTTCCGTGGCAATAGTGCACTTGGTACGTTGCAACAATGGGCATCGGTTAGACGTGGCGAAGAAAAAAATATTTTTCCATATCAAGAAGACGCTGATATTATGTTTAACTCTGCGCTGATTTATGAACTAGCTGTGTTGAAAAAATATGCCGAAGAATTATTAATTGAAATACATGAAGATATGCCTGAATATGTTGAAGCGAAACGTTTATTAAATTTCTTATCATATTTTTATTCTATTGTTGATGAAAAAGAAATTCCGGCAACTTCAATTTTAAGAGAATTTATTGGTATTATATAAGAAAAAGAGTGAATTCAATTAAGAATTCACTCTTTTTCCTTTTAAAATATAAAAGAGGTGCTATAAATAGCACCTCTTTTTAATTAACGATTATTTTTGAAGAACTCTAAAGCAACTTCAGGGAATAATGCGTATGATAATACATCTTCAATAGAAGCATTAGGATAGCCTTTTTCCGCTAAATCTGCTTTTAATTTATCAAGTTGTGGTTCGATGTCATCAGCTGGACGATAATCAATGATTTCGTCAGTACCAATGATTTTTTCGCGTACTTCGTCTGCTACTGGAAGTGGAGTACGGCCATATTTACCACGAGCTAAATCTTTTACTTCTCTTGGTACCATTTTGTAGCGCTCACCAAGCATAACGTTGAATGTAGCCATTGAGCCTACGATTTGGCTGGTTGGAGTAACAAGTGGTGGATAACCAAGATCTTTACGAACTCTTGGCATTTCCTCAAGAAGATCTTGATACTTATCTTCCATACCTTGTTCTTTAAGTTGGTTGCGTAAGTTGGAAAGCATTCCACCAGGAATTTGGAAATCAAGAACATTAGTATCAACATCAAAATGTGTTTTTAAACCGAAGTCTTCAGATAATGATTTTTTTACATCAGCAAAGTGAAGAGCGATTGGTTTTAAAGCAGCTCGGTCTAAACCGGTATCATACTCAGTACCTTCAAGTGCAGCAATCATTGTTTCTGTACATGGTTGAGAAGTTCCTAAGGAGAATGGTGAAATTGCACAGTCAATAATATCAACGCCTGCTTCAATAGCTTTTAAGTAAGTCATTGAACCAAAGCCACTAGTATAATGAGTGTGTAATTCGATTGGTAATTTTACCGCTTCTTTTAATGCTTTTACTAAATCATATGCCACATATGGTGCAAGAAGACCGGACATATCTTTAATACAAATAGAATGAACGCCTTTAGCTTCTAATTCTTTAGCTAATTTAACATAGCTTTCTTTTGTGTGGAAAGGGCTGATTGTGTAAACACAAACACCTTGAACGTGAGCGCGTGCTTCTAAACCAGCTTTGATAGCTACTTCAAGATTACGAACGTCATTTAAGGCATCGAATACACGAATAACACCAATACCATGCTCAACCATTTTTTTAACGAACATTGCTACAACGTCATCAGCATAATGATTGTAACCAAGAATGTTTTGACCTCTTAGTAACATGGAAATAGGAGTTTTAAGTTTAGATTTAAGGAATTTCAAACGCTCCCAAGGATCTTCATTTAAGAAACGAAGGCAAGTGTCAAATGTTGCGCCACCCCAAGCTTCAAGTGCGAAGTAGCCTACTTTGTCAAGCGCTTCTAATTGGGAATCCATATCAGTTAAACGCATGCGCGTAGCACATAATGATTGATGTCCATCACGAAGGACAGTTTCTGTAATTTTTACAGCTTTTTTTGCCATTATTAATATTCCTCCTAAAATAATATTTAAACCAGATTTTATATATTAAAGAATAATCCTGGTTTATACTTCTACTTAATTATAGGTACTAAAAAGTTGTTTGTCAATGAACAAGAAGGGAGTTTGTGATAAAATTCCGTAAGTTTTTTACTTTGAAAAAATATCGGATAAAGCCTAATTATATTAGCTTTTTTTAACATAAATTTAATTGATAATTATTTAAATTTATAGTATAATTTCACAAAGTAAAGAATAAAAGGAGTAAAGAAGGAAAATTATTTTAAAGCAAGAATATTTTCAATAATGAAATATTTATTATAAAGGGGTGGCTATTTTGTCAGCAAATCCAAAATTGAAGGATCAATTAAGTGATCAGTTATTCGATGCGATATTATCACTTAATAATAATGAAGAATGTTATCAATTTTTTGAAGATATTTGCACTGTCAGTGAGCTGAAATCGTTGGCACAAAGGCTTGAAGTTGCAAGGATGTTGCAAACTGGACATACTTATGATGATATTGTTGCAAGAACTGGTGCTAGCACAGCGACGATTAGTAGAGTAAAAAGATGTTTGCATTATGGCGCTGATGGTTATAAAACTATCTTAGAGAGATTAGGAAATAAAGAGGAGTAGCAATCAATGAAAAAAGAAGAAATTGTACTTAAAATACCATATGGAACCAGAGATTTTTTACCAAATGAAGCAATGGCGAAAAGACAAATTGAAGATGCCGTCGCTAGCGTTTTCGTGAAGTGGGGCTATGAAGAAATTGTTTCACCAACCTTTGAATTTTTAGAAACTTTAACGATTGGCAATAATGATGAAATGCAACAAAATATGTTTAAGTTTTTTGATAAAGATAATACGACCTTAGGTCTTCGTTATGATATGACAACGCCGATTGCGCGAGTTGCCTCTACTAGATTAAATGAAGAGAAAAGACCCTTAAAGTTATCTTATATTGCCAATGTTTTTCGTTATGAACAGGCACAAATGGGGCGACAATGTGAGTTTTATCAAGCCGGTGTTGAATTGATGGGGGTTTGTCAAGCAAGTGCTGATGCGGAAGTAATTGCCTTATCAATTGAAACACTGCGTAGAGCTGGGCTTGAAAATTTCCAAATTAGCCTGGGACAAATTCAGTTTATTAATGGAGTTATGGAAGAAAGTGGCTTAAGCAAAGAAAAACAAGAAAAATTAAAAGAAGCAATGGTTAACAGAGACTTAGTTTCCTTTAATGAAGAAATAGAAAATAGTGGCTTGACTGATAAACATCAAGAAGCCTTAAAGCAATTACCGTTATTGCATGGTCACGAAGAAATTTTGGCAAAAGCAAAGGCTATGACAGAAAATGAAAAAAGTAAAAATGCTTTAGTAAATTTAGAGGAAATATTTGCCTTGCTAAAAGTGTATGGAGTAGAGCAATATATTAGTTTTGATTTAGGCATAATCCGCGACTTCGATTACTATACTGGAATGGTTTTTGAAGCTTATACCCAAGGTCTAGGCTTCCCGTTATGTGGTGGCGGACGTTATGATAAAATGCTAAAAACTTTTGGTAATGATTGTCCGGCGACAGGGTTTGCTTTAGGAATAGAACGTATTATGTTAGCGCTTGAACGCCAAAAAATTAATTATAAAGTAATTGATAAAAATATTTATGTGGCATGGAGTGAAGGGAAATTAGGTGAAGCCATTCTCAAAGCAAAATCTTTAAGAGCAGAAGGCTTAACAGTTGAAGTAGGTTTTGCCTCACAAACTGAAGTTGAAGCAAAGTGCTATCAAGAACTTAAAAAATATCAAACATTAGTATATGTGAGCTAGATGTTAAAAAGAATTAAACAATTTTATGGTGCTTGTAATGCTGAAATAAAACCTGCTGAATTAAAAATTATTTTCGATAATTTAAACGAAGCAGAACAAAAATTGTTTTTTGCTATGGCGGTACAAGATCAATGCCATGCGATAAATGTTTTTAAAACTGTTCTTAAAATTGCGAAAGAATATAATTTGGTAGATGTTACTTTATTAAAGAAAACTGCATTACTACATGATGTTGGTAGAAAAAATAAAGATTTGAGTATTTTTGATAAAGTTTTCAGTGTTCTGATGTTTAAATTTTTCCCTAAGCTAGCAGGCAAATTAGCTAAATACGGCAGAGGTAATAAAATTAATAATCTTAGACATGCGCTATATGTATATTTAAATCACCCACAAATCGGTGCTATCTTAATAAAAAATCTCGGCAATGTAAAAATTGCCGAGATGATTGCGAAGCACCATCAAAAAATTAATCATAAAGATTCAATAGAATTAAATATTTTACAAAGGGCTGATAATGAAAATTAATAGCCTTTTTCTTTGTCAATCAGTGTTAATAATTCGCTACTGCTTAAATATTTTTTGAGATTTTCACAAAAAAGCTTTATTGCACGATCAAGATATTGGGGTGATAATGAAGAAATATGAGGAGTTATAATCAAGTTTTCTTGTTCCCATAATGGTGAATTATCAGGTAGCGGTTCTGTTTGAAAAACATCTAAAGCTGCTCCTTGGATAATTTTATTATTAAGAGCTGTTATTAAATCATCTTCATTAACAATAGCGCCTCTGGAAATGTTAATAAAATAAGACGATTTCTTCATAGTTTTAAATAATTCTAAATTAAATAAATTACGTGTATCCTCAGTTAGTGGCAAGGTTACAACGACAAAATCAGCTTCAGCTAACATTTCGCTGAGTTGTTCTTGATCAAATAATTGATCCACAAATAATTCTTTAGTTAAAGTTCTTTTATTAGCGTAAACTTGCATTCCTAGACCCTTAGCACGTTTAGCAATTTCCCGACCGATGCTTCCTAAGCCGACGATACCAATTGTTTTACCATATAATTCATCTAACTTAGTGCGTTGCCAAAGTTTTGCTTTTTGACTATTAAAAAAGAATTCTAATTGTCTGGTGAAGGATAACATTATGGCTAAAACATGTTCTGCCATAGGAATGCCGTGAATTCCGCGAGAGTTTGATAGCAGGATATCAGAATTTATTATTGTTGATGATAAAAAATTTTCAACACCGGCACTTAAAGAGTGAATCCACTTTAGATTTTTTGATTTTAAGACCAAATTTTCTAATTGGTCTTGAGGCTGCCAACCCCAAGCGATTAAAATGTCAGCACCTTCAATAAAATTAGGTGCTTCTTCGATACTACAAGTAATAATATTGGTGTCAGGAACGACATCGTGTATAGCGGTAAAATGCCTATTTGCTAAGTTGTTTAGCACGACAATATTTAGTGAAGACATAATGCTCTCCCTTGTTTTAATTATTTTATAGTAAACAATATTGTTGTTATTCGACATAAATTCTAAAAACCCTACAAAAATATTGACGAAACTTACGATTGATGTTAACATACTAACAAGATAATACTTTAAACAAGTAAAGGATTAAAATATAAAAATATAGCTGGAGGTTTATAATGACTTCAAATGATATGGAATATTTAACAATAGCGTTGCCTAAAGGTAAATTATTTTCAAAATCAGCCGACTTATTGGCTGAAATTGGTTACACCGCTGAAGGGTTAAGTGAAAAATCTCGTAAATTAGTGATAACAAATGAAGATAAAAAAATCAGATTTATTATTACTAAAACCGCTGATTTACCAACTTATGTAGAATATGGGGCAGCTGATATTGGAATTATTGGAAAAGATGTTTTATTGGAAGAGAACAAAGATGTCTATGAATTATTGGATTTAAAATTTGGTTTTTGTCGTTTAATGATGGCGGTACCGGAAGAGTTATTACAAGAAAAAATAACTGATTATGCTCATATGCGCGTGGCAACAAAATTTCCGAAAGTTGCCGAAAAGTTTTTTAACAATAAAGGGATGCAAATGGAATTTATCAAACTAAATGGCTCGATAGAGTTAGGACCGATGGTTGGCTTAGCTGAGGTTATTGTTGATATTGTTGAGACTGGGAGAACTTTAAAGGAGAACAAACTGATAGAGGTTGCTCATATTGCTAATGCAACAGCACGTTTCATTGCTAATAGAGTTAGCTTTAAGATGAAATTTGATCGTATTAATCAAATGGTTGAAGATTTACGCTATATTGTAGAAAGTGAGTCTAAAAAATGAGAATTATTGAAACTAAAAATATAGATAATAACCAGCTAAGAAAAATTTTAACTAAACCGGCCTTTGATGAAGTGATGCTAGGTGACGGGGCAAAAAAAAGAATAAAAGAAAGCTTTGGCAAAGAGTTATCAGCAGTGGAAGTTGTTGAAACAATAGTTAATGATATTCGTAGTAATGGCGATAATGCTGTGAAAAAATATATTAAACTGATTGATAATGTTGATTTTGCTAATACAAGCTTGGAAGTGACGACAGCTGAATATGAAAAGGCTTTGAGTTTAGTTGATAGCAAAGTTGTTGCAGCAATAAAAAAAGCAGTAAGTAATGTGAAAAAATATCATGAAGAGCAAAAACCAAAATCTTGGATTACTTATCGTGATCATGGGTCGATTTTGGGGCAAAGTTGTATTCCATTAGAGATTGTAGGGATTTATGTGCCGGGTGGTACGGCTTCATATCCTTCCTCGGTGATTATGAATGCAGTCCCAGCAGCAGTTGCAGGAGTAAAAGATATTATTATGGTGGTTCCTTCGGATAAAAATGGAGAAGTTAATCCTTATGTTTTAGTAGCAGCTAAAGAAGCAGGAGTAAGCCGTATTTTTAAAGTTGGCGGTGCACAAGGTATTGCTGCACTTGCTTTTGGTACTGAAACTATTCCGAAGGTAGATAAAATAACCGGACCAGGCAATATTTTTGTGACATTGGCTAAAAAGGCTGTGTATGGACACTGCGACATTGACATGTTAGCAGGGCCTAGTGAAATCCTTATTGTTGCAGATCAAACAGCAGACCCAGCTTATATTGCTGCTGACATGCTAAGTCAAGCCGAACACGATGTTTTAGCATCAAGTATTTTGTTAACTGATAATATAAAGTTGGCACAAAAAGTAACAGCGGAACTTGAGGTGCAATTAGCAAAATTGCCAAGAGCGGAAATTGCTAAATTAGCATTGGAGAAGAATGGGTTAATTATTGTTGCTGATAATATTAAAGAATGTATGGAGCTTGCCAATGTTTCGGCACCGGAACATTTAGAAATATTGACGGCAGATCCTTTTAATTTATTACCATTAGTACGTCATGCCGGAGCGGTATTCTTAGGAGCTTATTCACCGGAACCACTAGGGGATTATTTTGCTGGTCCTAATCATGTTTTACCGACCGGTGGTACGGCAAGATTTTATTCAGTATTAAATGTAGAGACTTTTATGAAGCGGACAAGTATTATTTCATATACGAAAGAAGCATTACAAGCGGTACAAGATGATATAATTTCTTTAGCGGAAGCAGAAGGGTTAACCGCTCATGCTAATGCTATTAGAGTAAGGGGTGAATGAGATGACTAAGTATCGCAGTGGGTTAACGGAACTGCCAACGTATGATGTTCATGAGAAAGAATATGATATAAAAGTTGATGCAAATGAAAGTAATTTAAATTTACCACCGTTGGTTCAAGAACGAGTAGTAAATAGATTGGGGTATTTGGCTTTTAATCGCTATCCTGATTCTGGTATGAGCTTAAGAGAAGAAATAGCGGATAATTTTGGTTTAACAACGGATAATATTTTATTAGGAAATGGCTCTAGTGAATTGTTAGAAAAACTATTTTTTGCGTTTGGTGGACAGGGTAATAGTATTGTTTTCCCAACTCCATCATTTTCGATGTATAATATTTATGCTAAAATCAGTGATACTAAGGCGGTAGCAGTTTGCTTAGAAGAGAATTATACCTTAATACCTGGTAAAGTGTTAGCTGCGGCTGAAGATGAACAGGCAACTTTAATTGTAATTTGTACTCCTAATAATCCTACTGGCAATGTTGTACCACTTTATGATATCGAATATATTTTAAAAAATGCACAATGTCCGGTAGTGATTGATGAAGCTTATGTTGAATTTCATGGTATTTCAGCAGTAAGTTTATTGGAAAAGTATGACAAATTAATAATTTGCCGTACTTTTTCGAAAGCTTATGGCTTTGCCTCAGCTCGTATTGGTTATATGTTGGCGGCAAAAGATATTATAACAATGGTAGCGAAAACTTGTATGCCGTTTCATGTTAATGCCTTAACTTTAGCAGCGGCGGAAATTGTGTATCAAATGCGGGATGAATTTATTCCTGTTATCAAGCAAACAGTAGCTGAACGTCAAAGAATAGAAGAAAAATTACAGACGTTTAAGGAAATAGTTGTTTACCCCTCAGAAACAAATTTTATATTAATTAAGCTTGATAAAGCTAATCAACTTAATGAATTTTTAGAACAAAATTCTATCGGGGTAAGAAGTTTTAATAATGCTCCGCAATTAGAAAATTGCATTAGGATTACAATTGGTACTCCGGAAGAAAATGATGTAATTTTCAGTAAAATATCTGAATTTATTAATAAAGAGAGGTAAAGTATATGCGTTGTGCTGAAGTATCTCGTAGAACCGGTGAAACTGATATTAATATTAGTTTAGACCTTGATGGTCAAGGAACTAGCAACCTTGATACCGGAATGGGTTTTTTTGAGCATATGTTGAATTTATTTACTACTCATGGTCAATTTAATCTAAAAGTAGAATGTAGTGGAGATTTATTTGTGGATGGCCACCATAGTGTGGAGGATATTGGTATTGCGCTAGGCCAAGCTTTCACTAAAGCAATGGGAGATAAAGTTGGCATCAAAAGATATGGTACGGCCTTTGTGCCGATGGATGAAGCTTTAATAATGGTATCATTGGATTTAAGTGGTAGAGCATTTTTAAACTACGAGGTATTAGTAAAGGCGCAGATGATTGGAGATTATGATACTGAATTAACCGAAGAGTTTTTAAGAGCTTTTGCTTTCAATGCAGGAATTACTTTGCATGTAAAGATGATGGCTGGTAGTAACTCCCATCATATAGTAGAGGGTGTTTTTAAAGCATTAGCCAGAGCATTAAGAGAGGCATTAACAATCGATGAAAGAATTCAAGGTGTAATGTCTACTAAAGGAATGTTATAAGATCGTTGGAGGTACAGATGATTGCAATAATAGATTATGGAATGGGCAATTTGTTTAGTGTAGAAAAAGCTTTTGTGAAATTAGGAGCAAAAGTTATTGTAACAAATGATGAAAAAGTTATTCTGCAAGCAGACAAAGTGGTTTTGCCAGGTGTGGGTGCTTTTGGTGATTGTATGAATAATTTAGAGCAAAGTGGTTTAATTCCGGCGATAAAAGAAGTTGTTAATAGTGGAAAGCCTTTTTTAGGGATTTGCTTAGGCTTACAACTGTTATTTGAAGAGAGTGAAGAAAGCCCGGGAGTTAAAGGTTTAGGCATTTTCCGTGGGAAAGTTCAAAAGATAATAGCACCGGACTTAAAAATACCTCATATGGGCTGGAATAGCTTAAACCTTAATAATAGTTCATATTTATTTGACGACATGGATAAAAATCCTTATGTTTATTTTGTGCATAGTTATCAAGCTGTTCCAATTGATAATATAATAACGGCAGTTACTGATTATGGTGGTAATGTTACGGCAGCAGTAGGAAAAGATAATGTGCAAGCAGTGCAATTTCATCCTGAAAAATCAAGTGCGGTTGGCATGAAAATACTAACTAATTTTGTAAATAGTTAATTTAGGAGGATTACTATGATAATATTTCCGGCAATTGATATCCGCGGTGGCAAATGTGTAAGGTTAACGGAAGGTCGTTTTGATCAAGAAACAATTTTTGCGGATAAACCTTTGGAGATGGCGAAACAATGGGTAGCACAAGGCGCCCAATACTTGCATTTAGTGGATTTAGATGGTGCCTTAAAAGGGGCATCTGTTAATACGGCTGTTATCAAAGAGATTGTTGATTTTGTTGATATCCCAGTACAGCTAGGTGGGGGAATCAGAACAATTGAAAACATTGAACATATTTTATCGTTAGGGATAACCAGAGTTATTTTAGGGTCAGTGGCTGTAAAAAATCCTGAATTAGTAAAAGAAGCCTGTCAAAAGTTTGGTGACAAAATAGTGGTAGGCATTGACGCTAAAAATGGAGAAGTTGCAGTGGAAGGCTGGGGCATTTCCGGCGGGGTTAAAACAGAAGACTTAGCAAAACAAATGGCCACTGTGGGGGTGGAACGAATAATTTTCACTGATATCTCCAGAGATGGTACGTTGACTGGTGTTAATGTTGAAGCTACGGCTGAATTAGCAAAGCTAAGTGGTCTTAAAATAATTGCTTCCGGTGGTGTCAGTTCGCTGGAAGATATAAAAGCGGTAAAAGCTGTTGAAAATAGCGGGGTTGAAGGTGTAATTGTTGGCAAAGCTATTTATACCGGTGCAGTAGATTTACCTGCTGCGATTAAAATTGCACAGGGGTGATTTAATGTATACAAAGAGAATAATTCCTTGTTTAGATGTTAAAGATGGTCGTGTTGTAAAGGGGACAAATTTTGTAGGATTGCGTGATGCCGGAGATCCTATTGAATTGTCGGCAGTTTATGATAAAGAAATTGCCGATGAACTTGTGTTACTGGACATAACAGCGTCTCATGAAGAACGAAATACGATGGTAGATGTTGTTAGTGCTTGTGCATCAGAGGTTTTTATTCCGTTTACGGTAGGGGGCGGGATTAGGACTGTTGAAGATATTCGAAAAATGTTAAAAGCCGGAGCCGATAAGGTTTCGTTAAATACAGCGGCGATAAAAAATCCTGATTTAATAGCAGAAGGTGCAAAACGCTTTGGTAGTCAATGTATAGTTTTAGCAGTAGATGCTAGAAGTGATCATAACGGTGGTTGGGAAGTATATATTAATGGTGGTAGAACATCGACCGGGCTGGACGTTATTGAATGGGTGAAAAAAGGGGTTCAACTTGGTGCCGGTGAAATTTTACTTACTAGTATGGATAAAGATGGTACTAAGGATGGCTATGATATACCATTAACGAAAGCTGTATCCGAAAGTGTTAATGTCCCTGTTATTGCCTCGGGCGGTGCAGGAGCATTAGAGCACTTTTATGATGTGTTAACGGCTGGTAAAGCTGATGCTGTTCTAGCTGCGTCAGTATTTCATTATGGTCAGTTTACAGTAAGACAAGTTAAAGAGTATTTAAGATCAAGAGGGGTGGAAGTTAGATTATGATAGAAGATATAAAATATGATGAAAAAGGGCTTGTGCCAGCGATAATTCAAGATGTCAAAACTAACGAAGTATTGATGTTAGCGTATATGAATAAAGAATCTTTAGCAAAGACAATTGCAAGTGGACAAACTTGGTTTTATAGCCGAAGTCGTAAAGAACTGTGGAATAAGGGTGCAACCTCAGGTAATGTTCAAAATGTGGTAGATGTTTTTTATGATTGTGATCAAGATGCACTGTTAATTAAAGTTGAACAAAATGGTGTTGCTTGTCACACTGGAGAATATAGTTGTTTTTATCGTAAACTGAATGATGTTAGTCCTAATAAAACATTAGTAAGTGATAACAATGGTATAGCTACATTATTAAATGAATTATACTCTGTTATTAATGATCGAAAAGAAAATCCTAAAGAAGGTTCTTATACAACTTATTTGTTTGAAAAAGGTCAAGACAAAATTTTGAAGAAGGTTGGCGAAGAAAGTGCAGAGACAATCATTGCTTCGAAAAATATGGACAATAATGAATTGCTGTATGAAATGGCAGATTTGTGGTATCATTGTTTAGTGTTATTATCATTTCACGGAGTTGTTCCTAATGAACTATTACAGGAGCTAAAAAAACGGAGGAAGTAAAACTATGGTCGGTAAAGAATTTATCGAAAGTACTAAGTATCAATATATAAAGACAACAGGGCATAGTGAAAAAAAGTTGGCACCGTTAATTCAACTGCCATATAATCCGGAAGATATGATTATTAATTTACCGGAACCTGATTTTTTTGATGAGCAACAAGTTAATTTTTTGGAAATGATTGAACTTCGAACAACCATTAGGCATTATAGTGATAAAAGTATGAGCCTAAAAGATTTATCTTATTTACTTTGGTGTACTCAAGGGGTAAAAATGGTAGTGGAAAAAGGGAGTTTGCGCAATGTCCCTTCAGCCGGTGCTAGACATGCCTTTGAAACATATTTACTCGTTAATAATGTTGAGGGATTGGAAAAAGGAATTTATCGTTTTTTAGCAATTGAACACAAATTGTTGGCAATAAAGGTTGATGAATCTTTATTAGATGAAGCGATTCCGGCATTTTTAAACCAAAAAACTATTGCTAATGCTGCTGTTACTTTTATATGGGTAGCAGTGGCGGAAAGAATGGTTTGGCGCTTTGGTGAACGAGGTTATCGTTATTTATTGCTAGATGCCGGACATATTTGTCAAAACCTTTATTTAGCAGGACAAAATGTAAATTGTGGCACTTGTGCCATAGCGGCATTTGATGATGATGCGGTAAATAGATTTTTAAATTTAGATGGTGAAGAGCTCTTTGTTGCATATGCGGCGACAGTCGGAAAATACTAAATACAGTAAAAGATAAGGACTACGATTGTAGTCTTTATCTTTTGGAATAAATTATAAGAATTTTCTGAAAACTATTTACAAGTTTATAAAAGAAAGCTATAATGAAGTTAGAAAAGGAACACTACATAGTGTGACTTTTTAAATAGATAACCAAACAAATGGGAGTGTGGTATCTGGATGAAGCAAAAAAGCTTCAGAGACTCGGCACCCGATAGTATAGCGGAAGGTCGTTATACTAGATGCTATGAAACTACTTCAACTACAGTGAAAACTAGCTCTAGAATTGAAAGAGAGCCTGTGCTTATAAAAGCACAAAAAACTTGTAGCAATGGGGTAATAATTAGCACAGAATAAGGATGATTGCTCTAGTGAGAAGAGTAATCATCCTTATTCAATTAAAATAGAAAATAAATTGAATTTTCTGAAAATATATTGACTATTACGTTCAGGTATTTTATAATTAAATCAGACAAGGAACACCGGTTGGTGTTGCTTTTCAGATAGATATCTACAGTTATGGAGAGTGATGCCAATGGCAGATATCTTAAGTGAAGAACAGGAAGGTTCTTCAAAACCAAAGTTAATGTTTGGAACAGAGGTATTAGCTTCCAAAGTGTTGCGGGAAGACTTGCTTATAAAAGCAAAAAAAATCTGTAGATCTGGACAAAAACTTTTGGTGTAAAGCTGATTACTGTAAAGAAAGTAATCAGCTTTATTTTTTTTAAAAAACATTGAGAATTTTCTGAAAATTACTTTACAAATTGACAAAGCCAGGTTATAATAAAAATAGAAAAGGAGCACTAAAGCATGAATGCTAAAGTGTAGCCTTGCAGTAGATATCAAAACAAAGAGTTTTGATACCGAAAATAGGTTAAATTAGATTAAGTATAACAGGTAGGGTTATACAAATCTAAGAGTTATTTTCAGGATAGAAAGTAATTTAAGACAGTTAAGTTACAAAGCTAGATGAAAATAACAAACCAAGAATAAGGGTAATTACTTTAGTGAGAAGAGTAATTACCCTTATATCTTTATTGTCTCGAAAAAATAAATTGAATTTTCTGAAAATAATGTTGACAGATATAATTATAAACATTATAATAAAATCAACAGCTAGATAAGTTAGCTGCAAACAAAAACGTAACGGGGTGTTTCCAATGAACGAAGTAGCCCCCTCGGAAGATGAAATATCTTATTCGAGGATAAAAAACAGAATAATGGTCATTGCGAACACAGAAATTGTGAAAAAAGATTTTTGGGTTATCGTCTTGGCTAGCCAATTGGAATAAGAGGAGTTATTACAGTACATAGACTGGATAACTGCTCTTATTTATTTATGTTAAGATTTAGTTTATAATGAGATTATATTTATTTTGGAGAAAAAAATAATGATTTTAGTTATTGATAATTATGATTCTTTCACCTATAATTTGGTGCAATATTTAAAAGATATTGAACAAGATATAAAAGTTTTTCGCAATAATAAAATAACAATTGATGAGATTATCTCACTGCAACCGGAGTTTATCTTAATATCTCCAGGCCCATCAACTCCGGATAATGCCGGAATTAGTTTAGCTGTTGTTGAAAAACTTAAAGGTAAAATTCCGATATTTGGTGTTTGCTTAGGACATCAAACAATAGCTCAAGCTTTTGGCAGTAAAATAACAAGAGCCAAAGAACCTGTTCATGGAAAAGTTCACAGTATCAGGCATAATGGTACTGGTGTTTTTACCAATGTTAAAAATCCGTTAAAGGTTACCCGCTATCATTCTTTAATTGTTGATAAAGCAACATTGATTAATGAACTTGAAATAACAGCCGAAACTGAAGATGGAGAAATAATGGGTATAAGGCATAAATCTTATTTAATTGAAGGTGTTCAATTTCACCCTGAAGCAATTCTTAGTGAATGTGGACGCCAAATTTTATGCAATTTTTTAGACCGTATCCGGAAGGTAGATTAAAATTATTATGGAACATAAATTTAAAACAATAGATTGCTGGGTTGATGAACATAGATTGCTAGAATTATTATCAAATAAGCAGCATTCTTTTAATTTACATAGTGATTTTGGCAATGAAAGATTAGGAAGATACTCAATACTTGGTGCTGACCCCTTTTTAACTTTTACAAGCTTTAAAAATGAAATAGTAGTAAATAAAAAAGGGAAAAAGATTTTAAAGGAAAATACCGACCCTTTTACTGAAATGAAATTATTACTGGAAAACTATAAAATAAATATTAATACTGAGTTGCCTTTTATTGGTGGTGCGGTAGGTTATTTTGGTTATGATAACTATTCATTTTTAGAAGATGTAAGTAATGATAATATTGATGATATAAAAATACCGGATGCATTCTGGGGTTTTTATGATAAAGTTTATATTTTTGATCATAAGAATAAGACTATTATTTTGAGTGTTATAAATTATGATGGGAACCAAGATTTATCAAAAAACATTACAGAGATGTTGGAAATTTTAACTGCCAGTACTAATAAGACTGAACCTGATTTTTTTGTAGCTAGTAATTTTTCTGGCAATATGAATAAAGACTATTATATTAAAGCTATTAATAAAATTAAAAATTATATTAGAGCGGGAGAAGTTTATCAGGTTAATTTTACGCAACGTTTTTCTTGTGACTTTAAAGGCAGTTATCTTGGGTTTTATCATAAATTAAAGGAAATTAATCCAGCGCCGTTTTCGGCATATGTTGATACCGGTATGGGGATTATAATTTCAAGTTCGCCGGAACGATATCTTAAAATAAGAAATAATAAAATAGAGACTAGACCAATAAAGGGTACTATTAGTAGAGACCAAAATATTGTTGCTGATTTAGCAAACAAAAATAAGCTTTATCATAGTGAAAAAGATCGAGCTGAATTATTAATGATTGTTGATTTAGAAAGAAATGATCTTGGCAGAATAGCAGTTGACGGGACTGTAAAGGTTGATGAATTGTTTTTGGTAGAATCTTATGCTACGGTTCATCATTTAGTAGCAAGTATTACAGCAGAAATTGCAATCGATATTGATATCATTGATTGTATTAAAAATACTTTTCCGGGTGGTTCAATAACTGGTGCACCTAAAATAAGAGCAATGGAAATAATTGAAGAATTGGAACCAACTAAACGTAAAGCTTATACTGGGGCTTTAGGTTATATTGGTTTTAATAATGTTGCGGATTTAAATATTGCGATCAGAACAGTTATTATTAATAATAATAAAGCTTATTTTCAAGTTGGTGGAGGTGTTGTTTGGGACTCGGAAGCAGAAGCTGAATATGAGGAGAGTTTATTAAAAGGAAAAGCCTTAAGAAAGGCTTTAATAGGAGAATGTTAATAGATGAAAATATGGTCTGATGATAAATGGGTTAAAGATAATGATTTAACTTCAAGTGACGGCTTTCAGTATGGTTATGGGTTATTTGAGACGATACTGGTAAAAAACAATAATGCTAGTAATTTGGCACAACATTTAAATAGACTAAAAAATAGCGCTTATGTTCTCTCTGGTGAAACTGTGCAGATTGATGAAAAATCAATATATGCTAGTATTAGTAAATTACCGCAAGGGCTCTGTGTTTTGAAGATATTATTATATAAAGATAAGCTCTGTTTTAAAACTAAGATTTTTCATCGACCGTATCTTTATTCTATAGATAAGTTGCTAAGTGGCTTTTCCTTAATGAAAGCAACAATAATAAAAAATAAGAGCAACTGGCTATTACAACATAAAACTACCAACTATTTAGAAAATTATTTAGTGCGACAACAAGCATTGAAGTTAGGCTATAATGATGCTTATTTTTTAAATGATGCAGGGGTTATTACCGAGTGTAGTAGCAGTAATGTATTTATAAAAAGTGGCGATGTTCTGATGACTTCACCGCAACAGGAAGGTTTACTGCCAGGGATAATACGAAATAAAATTTTACAGCAACAAAAAATTTTAAAGTATAAAATAAAAGAAGAAAAAATAACGTCGACAATGTTAGAACAGGCTGAAGGCGTTTTTGTCTGTAACTCGTTAATCGGTCTAGTTGGAGTAAATAAAATTGATAATATAATATATCAACATGATGCTGAGTTTTGTAATGAAACTAATAAATTGATTGGTTTTGTAATATAAAAATTTGGAGGCTGAAATGGCGAAAGACTCTAATAAAAAACAAAAAAGTAATAAGTCATCAAAAAAAACCAATAAAAATAGTTTTAGATGGCTATTGTGGTTAATTGTAGCTGGTTTAGTAGCAATTTCGTTTCATTATTTAGATGGTTATAATTCACCAGGGCTGATTAATAATAAAAGTCAAGCTGATACTGATTTTAGAGAAAAAACTAAAAAAATTCACAAAATTGTCGATCAGGTTTTAAGTGAATATAAAGATAATAATCTTGCAGTTAAAGATTATGATAAAGAAGTTACTAAAGAAAATGACGAAGGTAAGATACTTTGGCATAACAGACAATTATTTTTAAAGTTTGACCACAGTAAACTAGATGATCTAAAAAATAAATTACAACAAGCTTTAAAAAAAGAGGACGCCCAGATATTGGAGGTTAGTGATGATAAATATGAAGGGCAAGACATAAAAAGAATCGATATTGGCCTTAAAGATAAGCTTAACAATGATGATTTAAGAATAATTTCCGATAAAATTTATTTGTTAACGCTTGGTGGTAAAGCAAAGGCAACCTTGAAACAAGATTTTACCGCTAAGGGCAAGCTAGCGTTAGTAATTGATGACTTTGGCTATAACCAAGAGAGTATCAATATCTATCAGCAAATTGATCGACCGTTAACTTTTGCGATTTTACCAAATCAAACTTTTAGTAAAAAGGCAGTTGTTCAGGCAGCAAACAATCAAAGAGAATTCATTTTGCATTTACCGATGGAAGCAGGGGCTGAGGCAGCAGTTGAACCGAAAACTATTAATGTTGATATGAGTGCTGGCGAAATAAATGCATTGGTAACAGAATTACTGAATACTATACCAGAAATAATTGGCGTAAATAATCATCAAGGCTCAAAAGCAACTGCGGATGAGAGAGTCATGAAAGATGTTTTAAAAGTCTTAAAGGAAAGAAACTTATTTTTTATTGATAGTAAGACTAGTGGTGCATCGGTTGCTTATAAAATGGCTTTGAAAATGAATGTTCCGACAGCAGAAAATAGTGTTTTTATTGACAACAGTAGTGATATAAACTATATCAAAAAACAATTGCGATTAGCAGCTAAAATGGGGCTGGAAAATGGGTCGGTAATAGCCATTGGGCATGCTAGAATTAATACTGGAAAAGCAATTAAAGAAGTAATTCCCGAACTAGAAGCAATGGGTATACAACTTGTATATGCTTCGGAATTATTGCAATAAATAATTTAGCAATACTTGTATTTGTTATAATGGAGGATTAGAATAAATGTTAGCATTGGGGATTGATCCCGGAACGGCGATTTGCGGTTACGGTTTAGTTGAAATGAAGGGTAATCACTTAAAGGCCATAGACTATGGGGCAGTTATTACTAGTCCTAAAATGTCGGCACAAGATCGGCTGCTAAAAATAAACTTAGAAATTGAAGCATTAATAAAAAAATATCAACCTGATGTTATGGGGGTTGAACAGTTGTTTTTTAATAAGAATATTAGAACTGCTATTCCGGTAGGGCAAGCTAGAGGGGTAGTGTTATTGGCGGCAGCCAAAAATAATATTGAAGTTGCCGAACACACTCCCTTGCAGATAAAACAGGCGGTAGTTGGTTATGGTAGAGCCACGAAAGAACAAGTTATCTATATGGTTGAAAAATTATTAAATTTACCGAAAAAGCCACATCCGGATGACGTAGCAGATGCTTTGGCTGTAGCAATTTGTACAACGCATTGTTGTAATAATTTGCTGTGGCGCAATAAACTATAAATTGGAGAAAAATAATGATTGGTTATATTAAGGGGACAGTTACTAATATTGCAATAGATTGGTGTTTTGTTGAAACAAATGGTATTGGCTATCGAATTTTTATTTCTAATAATACCAGAAATAAATTAATAAAAGAGGCTGAGGTAAAACTTATAACATATTTAAATGTCAGAGAAGATGCGATGCAACTATATGGGTTTTGTAAAGAAAGTGAATATGATTTATTTTTAAAGCTAATAGCTGTTTCTGGAATTGGTCCGAGAGTCGCAATGGGAATTTTATCAGCAATATCTCCGGAGGATTTATGTTCGGCGATACGGTTTAAGAAAACTACGGCATTGACTAAATTGCCAGGAATTGGCAAGAAAACGGCGGAACGTATTATTTTGGAATTGGCTGATAAAGTTGGTAGTGCGGAAGATGAGTTTATTGATGAAATAAACATTACTACTGAAAATAATGATGTTATGGGTGAAGCGATAGAGGCTTTAGTGGCGTTAGGTTATGGTCAAAATGAGATTATGCCAATCCTGCGTAAAATCAAAAGTTTTGATAAGGTTGAAATTGTTATAAAGCAAGTCTTAAAAGAAATGGCCGGAGGTAACAATGGAAGATAGAATTATAACCGGTGATGAACAGGAAATAGATACTTGGCAGTATAGCTTAAGACCACGAAAATTAGTTGAGTATATTGGACAAGATAAAGTAAAAGAGAATTTGGATATTTTTATTAAGGCGGCGTTATCTCGTCGCGAAGCGTTAGATCATGTTTTATTATATGGGCCACCGGGATTAGGCAAAACGACATTAGCTGCCATTATTGCCAATGAGTTAGGTGTTAATTTACGAATTACTTCCGGCCCGGCAATTGAACGTTCCGGTGATTTGGCGGCACTATTAACAAATTTAGGGGAAAATGATGTTTTGTTTATTGATGAAATTCATAGACTGTCACGAAATGTAGAAGAAGTTTTATATTCTGCAATGGAAGATTTTGCACTTGATATTATTATTGGTAAAGGGCCAAGTGCCAGATCAATTCGTCTTGACATTGCTCCCTTTACTTTGGTTGGTGCAACTACAAAAGCGGGAGCGTTGGCAGCACCGTTAAGAGATAGATTTGGTGTAGTCAGTAGGTTAGAGTATTATCAACCGGACTCGTTAGTGCATATCATTAAACGTGCGGCGGAAATATTGGAGATTCATATTGAAGAACGTGGAGCTTGGGAAATAGCGAAACGATCAAGGGGGACACCGCGAATTGCCAATAGACTATTAAAAAGAGTGAGGGATTTTGCGCAAATATCAGGTGATGGTATTATTACCGATGAGCTGGCTGATAAGGCCTTACAAAGATTAGAGGTTGATAAATTGGGCCTTGATAATACCGATCGCAGTATGTTATTAACTATTATTAATAAGTTTGATGGTGGACCGGTAGGCTTGGATACATTAGCGGCAGCTATTAGTGAAGAAACTGATACGATTGAAGATGTGTATGAGCCGTATTTATTGCAATTAGGGTTTATTAATAGAACCGCACGCGGTAGGGTTGCGACAACTGCTGCTTATGAACATTTGGGTGTGCCGATTAAAAAAGAAGACTAAAGGTGATTTAATGAAGATTTTACTGCATTTATGTTGTGGTCCTTGTGCAACTTTTCCTGTTAAATTTTTAAGAGAAAATAATCATAAAGTTGAGGGCTATTTTTATAATCAAAATATTCATCCCTATAAAGAGTTTAAAAAGAGACTGAACACTGCCAGAGAGTATGCTGAAAAAGTTAATTTGAAATTAATTGTTGATAATAGCTATAGACTGGAAGAGTTTTTAAGTAAGGTGTTAACTGAACCTAATGGTCGTTGTTACTATTGCTATGAAAGTAGATTGATGTTGGCGGCTAAAGTTGCTAAAGAATATAATTTTGAAGCTTTTTCCACGAGTTTGTTAGTCAGTCCTTATCAAAAACATGAAATGATAAAAACTATATGTGAAAAGGTTGCGGAAATTGAACAAATTCCATTTTTTTATTATGATTATCGAGAAGGTTGGGCAGAGGGTGTAGAAATTAGCAAAGAATTAGAGTTATATCGTCAGCCTTATTGTGGGTGTATTTTTAGTGAACGAGATCGCTATCAAAAGATTAAGAAAAAAACTGACTAAGGGGAAATATTATGAAACAGAAAATTTTAATAATAGCATTGCTGTTATGTAGTTTTTTTACAGGAATTTTAAATGCAGCACCTCTTTCTAATGATAATATAAAAAATGAACCGCTGATTAGGGTGGGCTTATGGACCGGGCAAACCAGTGTTTTTGTTTCAGCGGATGATAAATTTTCAATTATTGATAAAAGTAATAGAAAAACCATTGCAACATATGAAGCGAAAACAAGAGTTGTTGTCTCGATAAAAGCAGGAAAAATTTATTTAGATAGTAATAAGTGCGAGAGCAATAATATTGAAGTAGTATTGAAAAATTATTCTGAAGATAAAAGTATCGAAGTGAATCGAAAAAATTATCGTGGTAATATTGAGATATCTAATAATAAGGGGTTGGCGGTAATAAATATTTTGCCATTAGAAGAATATTTATATTCAATAGTCGCAGGAGAAATGTCGCCATCTTGGCCTCAAGAGGCATTAAAAGCACAGGCGGTAGCGGCTAGAACCTATGCTCTAAATGAAATCAACAAACACGTTAACGAAGGGTTTAATGTTTGCCCCACTACACATTGTCAAGTTTATGGTGGCAAGAATGTTGAAGATATAAGGGCAATAACAGCGGTGGATGATACTAAAGGGCTGGTGCTCTATTCTAATGGGAAACTTATTACCGCTGTTTTTCATAGTGCGTCTGGGGGCTACACTGAAAATAGTGAAGAGGTCTGGGGGTCTTATTTGCCTTATTTAAGGGCGGTGCCGGATTATGACCAAAATTCACCAAATTATAAATGGGAGAAAAAACTAACAGCATTAGAAATTCAGCAAAAAATTATTGCTGCGGGATATAACATTGGAAAGCTTCAGGCGATTGAGATTTCACCTTTAAAAAGTTATGGTAAAAATAGTAATGATCGAAGTGCGGTCGGCAGAATAAAAAATATTAGCTTTATAGGTGATGCTAATACGGTAATGCTGTCAGGGGCGAAGGCTAGAACAATTTTAGGGTTAAATAGTACGCTGTTTGATATTAGTATTGTTGTGCCGGCAGATAAAGAAATTGATGTTAATATTGGACAATATAGTAAAAAAACTATTAAGGTTAATATGCCTGATTATAAATTAAAAGGATTAGTAACTGATAAAGATAATATTAGAAGAATAACCGGCAGAAATGGTGAAATTGTTGATTTTTCTGGTTTTGGCTGGGGGCATGGCTTAGGCTTATCGCAATGGGGTGCAAAACAAATGGCGATGAATGCTAATCCTAAAGATAATAATTACTTTAAAACAATATTAAAGCATTATTATCAAAATGTTGAGATAAACAAGTTATATTAAGAAGGAGAATTTAATGCAATTAAGTGATTTTGATTATTTTTTGCCAGAAGAGTTAATCGGACAAACACCTTGTGAACCACGGGATCATTCTAGATTAATGGTTATGAATAAGTGTGATGGCAATATTGAACATAAAAAATTTTATGATTTACTGGAATATTTACAAAAAGGTGATACATTGGTTTTCAATGATACGAAAGTGATGCCGGCAAGGTTACTAGGTAGTAAAAAAGGTTCCGGTGGCAAGGTAGAGGTGTTTTTATTAAATCGTCAAAAAGGCGATGAATGGGAAGTTTTAGTTAAGCCTGGTAAAAAAGCTCGGATTGGTGCTAAGATAGTTTTTGGCGAAAATTTAGAGTGTGAAATTATTGATAATACTGACTTTGGCGGACGGATTGCAAAGTTTAATTATCAGGGGATTTTTGAAGAAATTTTGGATGAATTAGGAGAAACTCCACTGCCGCCATATATTAAAGCACATTTAAATAATAAGGAGCGGTATCAAACTGTTTATGCTAAAGAAAGTGGTTCGGCTGCTGCGCCGACGGCGGGACTACATTTTACTAAGGAATTATTGAATAAATGTCAAGCTAAAGGGGTAAATTTGGCGTTTGTGACTTTACATGTAGGGTTAGGAACTTTTAGGCCTGTTAATGTTGAAGAAATAACGGAACATAAAATGCATAAAGAGTATTATGCAGTGTCACAAGAAACAGCGGAAATTATCAATACTGCCAAGCGTAATGGTAATAGAGTTATTGCAGTAGGAACAACGGCGATTAGGACATTAGAATCAGCTAGTACAACGGATGGACTACAAGCAAAAAGTGGTTGGACTGACATTTTCATCTATCCGGGTTATCAGTTTAAAATTGTTGATGCGATTATCACTAATTTCCACTTGCCGAAAAGTACATTGTTAATGTTAATCAGTGCTTTTGCTGGAAAAGAAAAAATTTTACAAGCTTATCAAGAAGCGATTAAAGAAAAATACCAGTTCTTCAGTTTTGGTGATGCAATGTTTTTGAATAATCAAAAATAAAGTATAAAACAGAAAAACTTTGCGAATAATTAAGTTTGTTCGCAAGTTTTTTTATTTTATGATAAACTTATAAAGTATGTTTATTTTACAATTACAATGTTGATATAGATATCGGCTTTTTATTTTGGGAGGTTTAAATTTTGGCAGTTAAGTATGAATTAATAAAACAGTGCTCTAAAACAGGGGCTAGAGCAGGGCGTTTACATACGCCGCATGGTGTTTTTGATACCCCGATTTTTATGCCGGTGGGAACACAAGCTACCGTTAAAGCAATGTCACCGCATGAACTTAAGGAGATGGGTGCCGGAATAATTTTGAGTAATACTTATCATTTATTTTTGCGTCCGGGTGAAGGATTAGTAAAAGAAGCCGGCGGTTTACATAAGTTTATGAATTGGGATGGCGGAATTTTAACTGATAGTGGTGGATTTCAAGTTTTTAGCTTAGGGCCATTACGTAAAATAACGGAAGAGGGTGTGACTTTTCGCTCTCATATTGATGGTTCAAAACAATTTTTATCACCGGAAAAAGCAACGCAAGTTCAAATGGATTTAGGCTCTGATATTATTATGGCTTTTGATGAATGTGTGCCATATCCAGCTGATCATGATTATGCAAAAAAATCGACAGAGCGTACTACCAGATGGGCAGAGCGTTGCAAAGAAGCTCACACTAGAACAGACCAAGCTTTATTTGGAATTGTGCAAGGTGGGATGTATAAAGATTTGCGGTCAATGAGTGTAAGAGATTTGGTTTCTTTAGATTTTCCTGGCTATGCTGTAGGCGGACTAAGTGTAGGTGAACCTAAACCATTGATGTATGAGATTTTAGAACATACCGTACATCAATTGCCTTATAATAAACCACGCTATTTAATGGGTGTTGGAACGCCGGACTGCTTAATAGAAGGTGTAATGCATGGGATTGATATGTTTGACTGTGTCTTTCCTACTAGAGTAGCTCGTAATGGTACAGTAATGACTAGTACAGGAAGATTAGTTGTGAAAAATGCTGAGTATGCTAAAGATTTTCGACCGATTGATAGTGAGTGTGGCTGTTATACTTGTCGTAATTTTTCGCGAGCTTATGTTAGACATTTGCTGAAAACAGAAGAAATATTTGGATTGCGACTTACGACTACTCATAACTTATATTTCTTATTAGATTTTATGAGAAAAATGCGTCAGGCTATTATTGATGATTGTTTTGTAGAGTTTAGAAGTGACTTTTTAGCAAAGTATGCTAAATAAAAAGGTTTTTTTGATAATTTGGCGAACTAAATTATGTTAGCTTAATAAAAAATAGGAGTGTTGAACAATGAATTTTTCACCAGAAATGACTCAAATGCTTTTTTCTTATGGACCAATAGTGTTCATGGTGTTAGCGTTTTATTTTATGTTATATAAACCGCAAAAACAAGAACAAGCAAAAAGACAAGAAATGTTAAGTAATTTAAAGATTGGCGATAATGTTGTTACTTTAGGCGGAATTTATGGTGTTATTACCAAAATAGCTGATAATACTTTAGAAATAAAGATTGCCGATAGTGTAGAAATTAAAATTGCTAAAACGGCGGTTAATAAAGTTAATATTGAAGAGTAATATGGATTTTAAAGTAGCGCTTCTTCAACAAAAAAAAATGTTACGCAAAGAAGTTCTATCTAAAAGAAGAGCTTATAACCAGAATGAATTAGCCATTCAAAGTAATAATATTTGTCAAAAGATAATCAAAATGCCATTGTTTGAGTCTAGTCTAAATATTATGGTGTATTTAGCGATGGCAGATGAAGTTAATATTGATAATTTAATTAAAGATTGTCTTAATAAGTGCAAACTGGTTGTAGTGCCGGAAGTAGTTGATGAAACTGGCATAATGAACGGTGCCATTTTAAATGATTGGCAAGATCTTAGAATCGGTAGTTTTGGGATAAGAAGTGTTAAAGATGATAACAAAGAATATATAGCTCCTGATAAGCTCGAGGTTATAATAGTTCCGGCAGTGGCATATAATAATTATGGAGCGAGGCTAGGGATGGGCAGAGGTTTTTATGATAGATTTTTAGCTCAGTGCCCTCAAGCGATTAAGATTGGGGTAGCATTATCTTGTCAAATTATTACAGAAATACCTAGTGAGGAACATGATATCTTAGTGGACTATGTTGTTACTACTGATGGTATAGTAAATTGTAAAACAGGCAAAATGTGCTAAGACATTTTGCCTGTTTTGTGATGGTAGGGAGTAGTATGGAAGTAAAAGTTAGTATAGCACAAACAAATAAATATGCAGTATCACATTGTGGCGATAGTGTTGATGTAGTAGAGCGGCCACAAGGTGGTGTTTCTTTAGTCTTAGCAGATGGTCAAGGTAGTGGCAAGTCTGCGAAAACGACTAGTAGTGTTGTTGTTAACAAGGCGATTGCGTTAATCGCAGACGGTACTAGAGATGGAGCGGTAGCTCGTAGCGCACATGATTATCTGTATGTATTAAAAGATGGTAAAGTTTCCTCAACATTGACGTTGATCAGTGCAGACTTTGCGACTGATACAGTGGTAATCAGCAGAAATTCAAATTGCCCGGTTATTATGAAGGATGAATTTGGGATAACTTTTTATGATGAAAGTGTTAATTCCATTGGTGTTCACCGTAGTATGAAACCGCTGATGTATCAAGTGCCATTAATGCCTGGTTCAATCTTTATTTCTTACACTGATGGAATTCAAGCTGCCGGTAAGAAATACAGTAAAGAAATTGATATGGAATATATAAAAAAAATAATAGCAGAAAACTCAGTTGATGATACCGCATTTATTGCAAATTCTATTTTAGAATATGCACTTAGTTTAGATCAAAATAGAGCCGGTGATGATATGACTATTGCAGTGATGAGTATCAGAAAAAAAACAAGTGATAATAAAATAAAATATGTAAATGTTTCTTATCCTTATTAAGGGGGTATTATGATAGTTGTTGTAGTTGGTGTTTGTGGCTCGGGAAAGACAACATTAGTGAAAAATTTACAGAAAAATGGTATTGATGCGTATAATGTTGCACAAGAACATTCTTGCATAAAGCAGCTTTGGAAGCATAAAAAGCCTGATAAAGTTATTATGTTAGATGCATCATATGATGTTATTCAACAAAGACGTGGTGTATTATGGGGACAGGAAACATTGAAAGAGCAGCATCAGCGCTTGCAAGATGCACTTAATAATAGTGATTTATTGATAAAAACGGATGATTTAACAATTGCCGAGGTTTCTGATACTGTTTTAAATTTTCTGCAGCAATAATGGTTAAATTATTTAATTATTATAAAATATTTAAACTATGAGGAGGATTAATAGTGAGAAAAAATGTTTTTGCTAAATTAATGGCGATAGTTATTGTAATAATTGCGGTTTTCGCTTACTATATTT
>RRZT010238484.1_pt1 | contig 52625 bp, 52 predicted proteins | sample 2165551 | NCBI WGS metagenome assembly RRZT01 (sample SAMN10456910, study PRJNA506462) | wastewater metagenome | biome: wastewater; feature: sludge; material: wastewater sludge; isolation source: wastewater sludge with Escherichia coli K12::gfp cells carrying plasmid... | place: USA: Moscow, Idaho... | reverse complement strand
TGCCAGGCGCCGATCACTCGCGAGCGTATGGTCGTCATGTGGTTATCCCATCAGGGCAGGATCGCGGTACGGGTGATCGGTTGCGCCGGCGCCTGCCGGCCGGATAGTCCGCGCTGCAGCGCGGACAGCAGCGCGTCGCGGGTGTTCCTCGGGTCGATGAGTTCGTCGAACCCGAAGCCCTCGGCGGAGTTGTAGGACGCCCGGAGTTCGGCGTCGCGTAGCTCGGCGGACAGGTCGGCGTCGGCGTGCGCGGCCCGGCTCAGGGCGGCCGCGCTCATGGCGCCCATGGTGGCACCCGGATAGCCGAAGGTGGCCACCTGTCCGTCGAATCCCAACAGCGACATGACCATCGACCCGAATCCGTAGGCCTTGCGCAGGGTCAGGTGCAACTTGATGGTGCTGGCCATGGTCTGGGCCGCGAACATTCGCGCACCGCTGCGCAGGATGCCGGCGCGTTCGGACCGGCTGCCCGGCAGCATGCCCGGATTATCGGCGAGGAAGACGATCGGAAGGTGGAACGCGTCGGCGACCATGATGAAATGCGCGGCCTTGTCGGCGGCGTCGGCGTCGATGGAGCCGGCCATCACCTGTGGCTGGTTGGCGACGACCGCGACCGGATGGCCACCGAGATGAGCTAGGGCGCAGACGATTGCGCGGCCGAAGCGTGGCTGCACCTCGAACCAGTCGGGACGGTCGGGGGCGCCGTCGAAGACGATGTCGATGACCCGGCGGATGTCGTACACCCGGCGGTTGTCCCGCGGGATGACGTCCAGCAGTTCAGGAGTGGCGCGTGGGGCGTCGTCGAAGGGGCGTGCCGGCGGGTACGACCACGCGCTGGACGGGAAGTAGGACAGGTAGCGGCGAATCTCCGCGAGCGCCGCGGTGTCGTCGTCGGCGACGTTGTGGATGACGCCGCTGGCGATCGCCACCGCCGGGCCACCCAGGTCCTCCTTCGAAATGTCCTCTCCGGTTGCCTCTCTGACCACCGGTGGTCCCGCTGTGAAGATCGCACCGTCGCGGCTCATGATCCGGAAGTCGCACACCGGAGCGACGAGCGCACCATGTCCGGCGGACGGGCCCAGCACCGCGGCAACGGTGGGCACCAGGCCGGAGCACCGGGCCTGGGCGATCAGATCGGTGGGAGAGCGGACACCGTGCGAACCCGGTCGAAAGCCGGCGCCCTCCAACAGCATCACCATCGGGATCTTGTTGCGGACCGCCAGCTCGGCGATCCGGTAGCGCTTGGCGTTGCTGCCGGTGCCGATGGTCCCGGCCACGGTGGTGAAGTCCTCGGCACCCACCATCACCGGTGCTCCGTTGATCAACCCGGAACCGGCGACGATGCCGTCGGCCGGCACCTCGCCGCCCACCAGGGTGCCGATCTCGCGGAAACTGCCGTCGTCGAGCAGGTGCGCCACCCGGGCCCGGGCGTCCAGCTTGCCCTGGGCGTGATGTGCGGCCAGCCGGTCGGCCCCGCCCATCGCCGTCGACCGGTCGCGCCGGCGCTGCAGATCGGCCAGCGTGGCATCCCAGTCAGACATCCGTTGACCCTACCGAATTGCTTACTGTAGCGTCCTCAACATGGTCGGGAAGCTCAAGGTCGACCGTGGAATACCCAGCGATCTCGGACGTGTCGCCGAGGTGGCGCGGGCCTACGAAGCGGCCGGTTACGACGGCTGCTGGACGGGCGAGATCAACAACGATCCGTTCCTCCCGATGCTGCTGGCCGCCGAACACACCTCGACACTAGAGGTGGGCACCAGCGTCGCCGTCGCTTTCGCGCGCAACCCCATGACCGTCGCGCAGACGGCCTGGGACCTGCAGGCGTTCTCCCGGGGCCGATTCCTGCTCGGCCTGGGCACCCAGATCCAGCCGCACATCGAGAAGCGGTTCGGCATGCCGTGGAGCCACCCAGTAGGCCGGATGGCCGAATTCGTTGCGGCGCTGCGGGAGATCTGGCGCTGCTGGCGGACCGGCGACCGGCTGCGGTTCGAGGGTGAGTTCTACCGCCACACCCTGATGACCCCGATGTTCACCCCCGCACCGTCCGGGCAGCCGGACCCGAACATCTTCATCGCCGCGGTCGGTGAGGCCATGACGCAGGTGTGCGGCGAGGTCGCCGACGGTCTACTCGCCCACGCGTTCACGACGCGGCGCTACCTCGACGAGGTCACCATGCCGGCGCTGCAGCGCGGCCTCGATCGGGCCGGCCGCCGGCGCGCGCAGTTCCAGGTGTCCGGTCCCGTGTTCGTCGTGACCGGCCGGGACGAAGGCGAGATGGCGGCCGCGGCGGCGGCCTACCGCAAGCAGATTGCGTTCTATGCGTCCACGCCCGCCTATCGCAAGGTGCTCGACCTGCACGGCTGGGGCGAATTGCAGCCCGAGTTGCGTCGGCTGTCCATCGAGGGCGCCTGGGACGCGATGGCGGGGCTGATCGACGACGAGATGCTGGGCGCCTTTGCCGTCGTCGCCCCGATCGACCAGGTCGCCGCGGAGCTGGCAGCGCGCTGCGCGGGCGTGATCGACCGGGTCCTGCCCGGCTTCGCCGGCGGGACACCGGAGGCCGTCATCGCGGGAGTGCTCGAGGATGTCCGCGCGAAAGTGAATGACTGACAAGGAAATCCAATGAACATTGGTGGCAAGACCGTCGCGATCAACGGAGCTGCCCGCGCCGACGGCGGCGGCCGGATCGACGTGCTGATCAACTATGCCGGGGTGATGCCGGTGGGTCACTACCTCGAGCAGTCCGAGCAGGCGATCCGCACCGCCGTGGAGGTCAACCTGTGCGGGGTGCTGACCGGATGCCGGCTGGTGCTGCCCGATATGGTCGATCGCCGCAGCGGGCACATCGTCAACATCGCGTCCCTGGCCGGGGCGGTGCCGGTGCCGGGGCAGGTGGTTTACGCCGGAACGAAGTTCGCGGTGGTGGGGATGTCGACGGCGATGGCCGACGAGTTCGCCCCGCACGGCGTGCACGTCAGCGTGGTGATGCCGCCGTTCACCGCCACCGACCTGATCGCAGGCACCAGGACACCATTGGGCAGCAAAGCAGTCGCCCCGGCGGAGATCGCCGCCGCCGTGCTCAAGGTGCTCGAGAAGCCGAAAACCCCTGTCGTGGTTCCGTATCCGATGCGTTTCATGGCCCCGCTGATGTCGATGCTGGGCCCCCGGGGTCGCCGGTGGCTCAACGGGAAGGTGGGTTCCGATCGGGTCTTCCTGGACTTCGACGCCGACGCCCGGCGGGCGTATCAGGAACGGGCCGAGATGGCTACCGGAATGCTGGCCCCAGCCGATACTGAATAACTTACCGGAACTGATACTGTGGTTTCGCCGGTGAGCGGCGTCACAGCATGAGGAGCGTGGGGATGGCCAGTCCGACCGTCGAATCAGCCGGGGCGATGCTCGCCGATCCGAAGGCCTACACCGACGAGGTTCGTCTGCATGCGGGGCTCGCACAGTTGCGGGCCGACGCCCCGGTGTCGTGGGTCGAGGTGCCCGGGTACGCGCCGTTCTGGGCCATCACCAAGCACGCCGACATCATGGAGATCGAGCGCGCCAACGACATCTTCACCAACGCGCCGCGCCCGGTGCTGACCACCCGGGAGGGCGACGAGCAACAGGCTGCGCTGGGGATCCGGACCTTGATCCACGCCGACGATCCGTTGCACCGTGACCTGCGGGCCATCGGGGCCAACTGGTTCCGGCCGAAAGCCATGCGCGCGTTGAAGGATCGCGCCGACGAACTGGCGAAGCGGTTCGTCGACAAGATGGCCGCCGAGGGTCCGGAGTGCGATTTCGTCCAGCAGGTGGCGGTCAACTATCCGCTGTACATGATCATGACGCTGCTCGGGGTGCCCGAGTCCGACTTCGCGTTCATGCTCGAGCTCACCCAGGAGTTGTTCGGCAGCGACGACGACGAATTCAAGCGCGGAGCCACCGTCGAGGAGCAGGGCATGGCGCTGCTCGAAATGTTCCAGTATTTCACCGAACTCACCGCGTCGCGCCGCGCGAACCCGACCGACGATCTGGCGTCCGCGATCTCCAACGCCACCCTGGACGGCCAGCCGCTGTCCGACATCGACACGGTGTCCTACTACACGATCGTCGCCGCGGCCGGGCACGACACCAGCAGCGCGGCCATCTCCGGGGGCATGCTGGCACTGCTGGAGAACCCGGATCAGCTGGCTCGTCTGCAGAACGACATGAGCCTGCTGCCGTTGGCGGTCGAGGAGATGGTCCGCTGGACCACGCCGGTCAAGGAGTTCATGCGCACCGCACAGCAGGACTACGAGATCCGTGGGGTCCGCATCGCCGCGGGCGAGTCGGTCCTGCTGTCCTATGTCTCGGGTAATCGCGACGAGGAGATCTTCGACGAACCGTTCCGGTTCGACGTCGGCCGAGATCCCAACAAGCACATCGCATTCGGGTACGGCGTGCACTTCTGCCTCGGCGCGGCGCTGGCCCGGATGGAGATCAACAGCTTCTTCTCCGAGCTGTTGCCGCGGCTGTCGTCGGCCGAACTCGCGGGCTCGCCCGAGCACATGGCCACCACATTCGTCGGCGGGCTCAAACACCTGCCGATCCGCTACTCGGTGCGCTGACGCACGCCTCGCGGATCAGGCCGTCAGCAGCGGTGCCATCCAGGTGAGTTCACCGGGCAGCTGCGAACTCCAGAACCCGGCGTCGTGCCCGCCCGGTGACGACCCGCCGGCCGGATGCTTCGGCAGCTGGGCGATGAAGTCCTGGGTGGCGCCGTAGAACGGGTCGGAGGTGCCGATGTCGATGCGGATCGGGATCTGGGCCAGCGCCGGCAGACCCCACACCGAATTCGCGGCGTAGTCCGCGGTGCCGTCGAAGGCTCCGGGCGCCGTCGCACCCGAGGACAGCCACAGGGCGGGGCTGACCGCCGTGATGGCCGCGGTGCGGGCCGGTCCGAGCCGCGCGCCCAGCAGCAGCGCGCCGTACCCGCCCATCGACCAGCCGAGGAACGCCACCCGCGAGGTATCCAGGCCCTGCTCGCCCAGCATCGGGATCAGCTCGTCGAGCACCATGGCCCCGGAGTCCTCCCCGGACGCACGTTTGTGCCAGTAACTGCCGCCGCCGTCGACGGCCACCACCGCGAACGGCGGCAGACCGGCGGCCACCGCCTGCGCCAGACCCTGCTCCACACCGCCGGTCATCACCGCCGCGGCGTCGCTGCCCTTACCGTGCAGCGCGATCACCGGGCGCAGCGGTTGGGTCTGACCCGGCGGGCGGGCGATGGCCCAGTTGGTGTTCACGCCGCCGCGCGCGGTCGACACGAACGATCCGGTGACCATCGTCGGCTGGGTCGCCTGGACCGCTGGTTCGAGCGGGACAGGCGTGGCTGGTGGGGCGGCGGAGCCGTTCAGCGGATCGACCGCGGCGCCGACGACGACGGCGCCCGCCGCCCCGGCGACCGCGCCAAGACCCAGACGTAATGCACTGCGGCGACTCATGTTCGGCATGCGGGCCATCTTGCCATCGCGTGACCGGGTGTCGGAAACCTGCGATCAGGCTTTGAAAAGTGCGGCCATTTACCGCAAAACCCCCAGCGTGACCGGGGTTTGCTGGCACCATGACCATCCATGACGGCAGCGGTGACCCCGAAAGGGGAGCGGCGACGGTGCGCGCTCGTGAGCGCCGCTGCCGAACTGCTGTCCGAGGGCGGCTTCGAAGCGGTGCGCCACCGCGCCGTCGCACGCCGGGCCGGTCTTCCGCTGGCGTCGACCACCTACTACTTCTCCTCCCTGGACGAGTTGACCGCGGCCGCCGTCGAATACATCGGGCTGGCCGAGGCGGCCCAGATGCGCAGCCGCGTCTCGTCGCTGTCGCGCCGCCGGCGCGGCGCCGAGTCGACCGCCGACATCCTCGTCGAGCTCCTGATCGACGACACCGGCGCGGGGACCGAACAACTGATCTCCCGCTACGAGCGCTACATCGCCTGCGCCCGCCAGCCGGCGCTGCGCGACATCCAGCGGCGCGTCCTGCGCCAGCGCACCGCCGCCGTCGGCGAGGCCGTCGAGCGCTCGGGCCGGTGCGTGCGCAGCGACCTGTTGTCCGCGTTGGTGTGCGCGGTCGACGGTGCGGTGGTCTCGGCACTGGTCGATGACGGCGGCACTCCCCGCGACAGCGCCCGGGCCACCCTGATCGACGTCATCGACGTGTTCGCACCCATCGACGATCGCGCGGTGCACGTCTGAGATCACGACCCGGCAGAGTCACCGAGCTTCCCGAACCTGTTCTCCAGCAGGGTGATTCGATGCTGGTTATCCGCCAGCCCCACGTACCGCGGGCCGAACACCGCCAATAGCACGTCGTCCAGGCGGCGCACCGCGCCCGCCGGATAGCGATAACCCATCGCGGTATTGATGGCGTCGGTGTCGGCAGCCGCGAGCACGCCGTCGAGCCCGTCGAGTGAGTCGATGCCCAGATCCAGCAGCAGCCCGGAGATCCAGGCGTAGTGCTCGGTGCGCGACCAGCCGGCGTCGGGGAATCGGTTGCCCAGATAGGTCGCCAGCACCGGGGTGGGGATCCTCGGGTCCGCGGTGTCGTCGTCCTCGGGCGTGCGCTCGACCGGCGCGGTGGACCGCAGCCGGTCCCGGATCGCCGAGAACTCGTTGTCGGCCAGCTCGAGCAGGCCGGCCGCCAGGGCGAACCGGCGATCCAGATCCGGGACGTCCTCCTCGGGAACCGACCCCTTGTAGCGGATGTCGTGTTCGAACTCGGCCCAGGCGTGCTGCAGGATGGTGCGCACCTGGATGGAGGCGGGTTGCTGCTCACCCTCGGCCGCCACCAGCAGATGCCGGCTCGAATAACCCCAGCGACCCGACCTTGCGGTCTCGCGGCCCATGTCGCGATCGTCGAGCAGGCGCATCTCGTCGGCGAGCAGGTTGGCCACCGTCGCGACGTCGTCGCGCAGGAAGGTGATGACCCGCAGCCCGATCTGGTCGGTGATCTCCGAGAGGGGATCGGTGTAGAGCCGCCGGCCGTCCACGGTGCGGTCCGCCTTGGCGGCGAACGACGCCACCGTCTTGGTGCGGCCGCGCACACTCAGGTAGTTGATGCCCGCGTCGTCGAGCAGGCTGGTCACCTGCGCCAGGTAGCGTTCGGTCGACTCGGCCAGGCCCGGGAGGCGCTGCGTGTAGGTGGCGATCGCGTCGTGGATGGCGCCCGGCGTCGGCTCCGGGGCGGCCGGGACCAGATCGTGCGGCAGCGTCGGGGTGACGAGGTAGCCGGTTTCGGCATCGCCGTAGGTGGTGACATCGGCCGGCCGGCGGAAGGCGAACATCGCCACGTAGGCACACAGCACCGCGTCCACCGGATCCTCGGCGGTGCGCAATTCGCTCTTGCGCGAAGCACTTTCGACGATGTCGCGCAGGTGTTCCCAGTCGTCGCTGTCGGCGACCCGCAATGCCGGGGTGGCCTGGGCCAGCTCCTCGATGTGCTCCATGAGCCGCAGCAGTTCGGCCCGCAGCCCGGCGACGGTGCGGCCCGGCTTGGCCTTGTACTTCAGCGTGCGGCCGAGCCGGAACAAGGCGACCGCGGCGGCGTGCGGATACACCTCGATCGCCCGGCGCGGTGCCGTCGAGTCTGGGGCGATGTCCAGGCCCAGCACCTCGGCGAGCCGGGCGCCGCGCGGCGTATCGGCGAACTCGGGCTTACCCGTGTTGGTGGGATGCGCACCAGCCTGGAAGCGTGCGAAGTCGGCGTTGAGTTGGCGTTCGGCGGGCCGCTGACCGGTCGGGTTGGTGACGATCAGCGGGGCGTCGATGCCGACCACGCAGTCGCCCTGCACGTAGGGCGCCAGCGCGGCGCGGATGCTGTCGTCATCGGTGGCCGCGCCCGCATGGACGAGCCGGCCTCCGGCATCCACCACGGCGACTCCGGTGGGCTTGCGTTCACCCCAGGCGAGGTCCAGGCCGACGAAATACACCGTCCTACTGTGCCTGATCGGGGACCGTAAGCTGTGTCTTCGTGAGCATTCCCAACGTACTGGCCGGTCGCTACGCCAGCGCCGAGATGGTGGCGATCTGGTCGCCGGAGGCCAAGATCGTCGCCGAACGCCGGTTGTGGCTGGCTGTGCTGCGGGCGCAGGCCGAACTCGGCGTACCCGTGCCCGACGGTGTGGTCGACGACTACGAGCGGGTCCTCGAGGATGTCTCGCTGTCGTCGATCGCCGACCGCGAGCGCGTCACGCGGCACGACGTCAAGGCCCGCATCGAGGAGTTCAATGCGCTGGCCGGGCATGAGCACGTGCACAAGGGCATGACCAGCCGCGACCTGACCGAGAACGTCGAACAGCTGCAAATCCGCCGGTCGCTGGAACTGGTATTCGGGCACGGCGTTGCGGTGGCCGCGCGGCTGACCGACCGCGCCGTGCAGTACCGGGACCTGGTGATGGCCGGGCGGTCGCACAACGTCGCCGCCCAGGCGACCACGCTGGGCAAGCGGTTCGCGTCGGCTGCGCAGGAGACCCTGGTGGCCCTGCAGCGGCTGGCCGAACTGCTCGACCGGTACCCGCTGCGCGGCATCAAGGGGCCGATGGGCACCGCGCAGGACATGCTCGACCTGTTCGACGGCGACGCCGCGCGCCTTGCTGAGTTGGAGTCGCGTGCTGCGGCATTTCTGGGCTTTTCCCAGGTGCTCGCCAGCGTCGGTCAGGTCTACCCGCGCTCGCTGGATCACGACGTGCTGTCCGCACTGGTGCAGTTCGGCGCCGGCCCGTCGTCGTTCGCGCACACCGTCCGGCTGATGGCGGGCCATGAACTGGTGACCGAGGGCTTCGCGCCGGGCCAGGTCGGGTCGTCGGCCATGCCGCACAAGATGAACACCCGGTCCTGCGAGCGGGTCAACGGCCTGCAGGTGGTGCTGCGCGGCTACGCCTCGATGGCCGCCGAACTCGCCGGTGCGCAATGGAACGAGGGCGACGTGTTCTGCTCGGTGGTCCGCCGGGTGGCGCTGCCCGACGCGTTCTTCGCCGTCGACGGGCAGACCGAGACGTTCCTGACGGTGCTCGACGAGTTCGGTGCCTACCCCGCGGTGATCCAGCGCGAACTGGATCGCTACCTGCCGTTCCTGGCGACCACCCGCATCCTGATCGCCGCCGTGCGCGCCGGTGTGGGCCGCGAGACCGCGCACGAGGTGATCAAGGAACACGCCGTGGCCGTCGCCCTGGCGATGCGCGAAAAGGGTTCGGAGCCAGACCTTCTGGACCGGCTGGCCGCCGACCCGCGGCTGCCGCTGGACCGGGCCGCACTGGACGCGGCGCTGGCCGACAAGTCCGCGTTCACCGGCGCGGCCGCCGAACAGGTGGATGCCGTCGCCGCGGCGGTGTCGGAACTGGTGGCACGGTACCCGGAGGCGGCCAAGTACACGCCGGGAGCGATCCTCTGATCGGGGCCGATCTCACCGATCTGGACAACTTCGCCGCGGGCTTCCCGCACGAATTGTTCGCCCGGCACCGGCGCGAGGCGCCGGTGTACTGGCACGAGCCCACCGAGAACACCCCCGACGACGAGGGCTTCTGGTCGGTCGCGACCTACGCCGAAACCCTTGCGGTGCTGCGTGATCCGGTGCTCTACTCGTCGGTCACCGGCGGTTCCCGGCCGTTCGGCGGAACTCTGCTGCAGGACATCGCGATTGCCGGTCAGGTACTGAACATGATGGACGATCCCCGGCACTCGGCCATCCGCCGACTGGTCAGCTCAGGCCTGACCCCGCGGATGATCGCGCGGGTCGAGGACGATCTGCGGGCCCGGGCCGCCCGGTTGCTCGACGGTGTCCAGCGCGGAATCGGATTCGATTTCCTGGTCGAGGTGGCCGCCGAGCTGCCCATGCAGATGATCTGCATCCTGCTGGGAGTTCCCGAATCCGAACGGCATTGGCTGTTCGAGGCCATCGAACCCAACTTCGACTTCGGCGGTGCGCGCCGGGCGTCGATGCGGATGTCCATCGCGGAGGCGGGGTCGCGGATCTATCAGTTCGGGACCGAACTGATAGCGGCCAAACGGATCTCGCCCACCGACGATATGCTCTCCGTCGTCGCCAACGCCGACCTCGGTGCGGGCCCCGGGTCGGCGTTGAACGAGATCGAGCTGTACCTGTTCTTCAACCTGTTGTTCTCGGCCGGTGCGGAGACCACCCGGAACGCCATCGCGGGCGGACTGCTGGCACTGGCCCAGCACCCCGATCAGTACGCGCGGTTGCGCGACGATCCCGCGGCGTTGCCGTCGGCCATCGAGGAGATGCTGCGCTGGACGACGCCGTCCCCGTCCAAGCGGCGCACCGCCACCGCCGACACCGAACTGGGCGGGCGGGCGATCGAAGCCGGCCAGAAGGTGCTGGTGTGGGAGGCGTCAGCCAATCGCGACGCGCAGGTGTTCGAGTCGCCGGAGGTCTTCGACATCGGGCGTAAACCCAACCCGCACCTGGGCTTCGGGCAGGGCGTGCACTACTGCCTGGGCGCCAACCTGGCGCGGCTGGAACTGCGGGTGCTGTTCGAGGAGATCCTGGCCCGGTACGCCGCGATCGACGTGACCGCGCCGGTCGAATGGACCCGCAGCAACCGACACACCGGCATCCGGCACCTGTGGGTCGCCCTCTCGTGATTTCGGTGCATTTCCCGTCGCTGACCGACGGTCAATGCACCGAAATCGCGCGTCGGATCTCGGCGATCACTCGTTCGGGGTGCTCGAAGAGGTCCAGCCAGGTGAATCGCAACACCCGCCATCCGTTGAGGATCAGATAGTTCTGTCGCGCCCGGTCGTTCTGGAAACTGTCCGCGTCGCTGTGGAATGCGTAGCCGTCGACCTCGATCGCCACCTTGGCCTCGGGGAATGCATTGTCAACCAGGTACGGGCCGACGGGATGGTTGCAGAGCCAGCCCTCGAGTCGAGCGTGGCGCATCAGCTGGACCAACCGCCGTTCGGCCCGCGAATGCGTGTTGTCGGAGGCACCTTGGAGCAGGATCCGGGCGCGCGGTGATCCGTACCGTCCCTTGTTGCGGACATGCGCCCGCCACAACGGCGAAAGCTCGATGTGGCGTTGCAGCGCCCGGTCCATCACCTTCGGTCCACCGCCCGGTCGGACTGCGGCCTCGACGACAGTCAGAGCCAACGCGGTCACTCGGAGGCCGCGCAGGTCGACCACATCCGTCGGGCACAGGTCGCGTCGACGCAGACGGACGCCGTCCCGGGCGCGACCGGTCGCGGTACGAGCGACGGTGACCTCGACGATGTCGGGCGGTTTCGTCAGCAGGCCGTGCCACCACGCGGCCGCGGTGCCGCTGGCGGTGGCTGATTCGCCGTAGCCCCACACACCAGCGCGCACTCGGGCAGCTGCCGTGAACTCTCGGTCGTCGACGAAGAACACGCCGGGCGACAGCCGTCTCCATTGCCCGGATCGCGTACGTCGATGAACAGCGCTCTCGGAGAGTCCGTACGCGATCGCCTGTGCCAGGGTGATGACCCCGTCATGGTGACGAAGGTGGTCGGCGAGCACATGGGATTAGACGGTCACCGACCACGAAACGCTCCCGCCGTGTTGGGATCGACATCATGAGTTCGCGCTATGTGCCCTACGCCTCCCGACCACATCGATTGTTCATGCAACTCGTCAGCGACGTGATGGTGATCGGCTGGATCGTCATCTGGGTGATGGTCGGGATGGCGGTGCACTCGGCGGTGTCCACCATCGCCGAGGTCGGCACGCAGGTCGAAGGGGGGGCCAACGGGATCGCCGAGAACCTCAACTCCGCCGGGGACAGCATCGACGGCGTGCCGCTGATCGGGGACCAACTCGCGAAACCCCTGACCGCGGCGAGCCACGCGGCGCGGGACCTGGCCGGCGCTGGGCAGAACCTGCACCATACCGCCGGCTGGTTGGCCTGGGTGCTGGCGATCGCGGTGGCGGCCACGCCGATCCTCGCGGTGGCCGGGCCCTGGTTGTATCTGCGGGCCCGGTTCTTCCGGCGCAAGTGGACGGTGATCACCCTGGCGTCCACGCCGGCCGGCGAACAGCTGCTGGCGCTGCGCGCGCTGGCGAACCGGCCGCTGCGCAAGCTGGCCGCGGTGAGCATGGACCCGGTGGGCGCCTGGCGCCGCGAGGATCCTGCCGCCGTGCGCGGCCTGGCGGCCCTCGAGCTGCGCTCGGCCGGCCTCCGAGCGTCGAACATCCGGCCCGCCAACGTCGGCCCCTGGTGATTTCGGTGCAATAGCCGTCGCTGACCGACGGTTATTGCACCGAAATCACTGGGCTAGGCTGGCGCGATGCGTCCCGCCCTGTCCGACTATCAGCACCTGTCCAGCGGCAAAGTGCGCGAGCTCTACCGGGTCGACGACGACACCCTGCTGTTCGTCGCGTCAGACCGGATCTCCGCCTTCGACTACATCCTCGACAGCGAGATCCCCGACAAGGGCCGCATCCTGACCGCGATGAGCGTGTTCTTCTTCGACTTCCTCTCAGCGCCCAACCATCTGGCGGGGCCGCCCGACGACCCGCGGATTCCCGATGAGGTGCTGGGGCGGGCGCTGGTGGTGCGCCGGCTCGAGATGATGCCCGTCGAGTGCGTGGCCCGTGGCTACCTCACCGGCTCGGGGCTGCTCGACTACCAGCGCACCGGTTCGGTGTGCGGCATCGCGCTGCCGCCCGGCCTGGCGGAGGCCAGCAAGTTCGACGAGCCGATCTTCACCCCGGCCACCAAGGCCGAGTTGGGCGCGCACGACGAGAACATCAGCTTCGCCGAGGTGGTCGAACTGGTGGGCGCGGTGCGCGCCGACCAGTTGCGGGACCGCACGTTGCAGACCTACGTCCAGGCCGCCGATCATGCCCTGACCCGTGGGGTCATCATCGCCGACACGAAGTTCGAGTTCGGCGTGGACGCCGACGGCACGATGGTGTTGGCCGACGAGGTGTTCACCCCAGACTCGTCGCGGTACTGGAGTGCGGACACCTACCAGCCGGGTGTGGTGCAGGCCAGCTTCGACAAGCAATTCGTCCGTAACTGGCTCACCTCGCCAGAGTCGGGCTGGGACCGCGCCGGGACGCAGCCCCCACCGCCGCTGCCGCCCGCGATCGTCGACGCCACCCGTGCGCGTTACATCGAAGCCTACGAACGCATTTCGGGCCTGCGGTTCGCCGACTGGATCGGGCCGGCCGCATGATCCGCAGTTCGCGGCCGCCGGTGGCCGAACGTATCGATACCCGGCGCGAACACCACGGTGACGTCTTCGTCGACCCGTACGAGTGGATGCGCGACAAGTCCGATCCCCGGGTGATCGCGCACCTCGAGGCCGAGAACAGCTACACCGAGGCGATGACCGAGCACCTCGAACCGCTGCGGCAGCAGATCTTCGAGGAGATCAGGGCGCGGACCAAGGAGACCGATCTCTCGGTGCCCGTTCGGCGCGGCGACCACTGGTACTACGCCCGCAGCTTCGAGGGCAAGCAGTACGGCGTGCATTGTCGTTGTCCGGTAGGCGATTCCGACGAATGGAGCCCGCCGGTACTCGACGAGCACACCGATATCCCCGGTGAAGAGGTGCTGCTCGATGAGAACGTCGAAGCCGAGGGGCACGACTTCTTCGCCCTGGGTGCGGCCAGCGTCACCATGGATGGCAACGTGCTGGCGTTCTCCGTGGATACCGTGGGCGACGAGCGATACACCCTGCGGTTCAAGAACTTACGGACCGGAGAGTTCTACGACGACGTGATCTCGGGGATTGCTTCCGGAGCCACTTGGGGCGCCGACAACGCCACGCTGTACTACCTGACCATCGACGACGCGTGGCGGCCCGACACCGTCTGGCGGCACCGGCTGGCCGCCGGCCTGCCCGCGGAGAAGGTCTATCACGAGCCGGACGAACGATTCTGGCTCGGCGTGGGCCGCACACGCAGCGACAAGTACGTCATGATCGCCGCCGGGTCCAGCGTGACCTCGGAGATGTTCTACGCCGACGCTGCCGACCCGACGGCGGAGTTCGTCAGCATCCTGCCGCGCCGCGACGGCATCGAATACTCGGTGGAGCACGCGGTGGTGGACGGCCAGGACCGCTTCCTGATCCTGCACAACGACGGCGCGGTGAACTTCGCCCTGACCGAGGCGCCCGTCTCGGATCCCACCGATCAGCGGATGCTGATCCCGGGCCGCGACGACGTGCGCCTGGACGGCGTGGATGCCTTTGCCGGGCATCTGGTGGTCAGCTATCGTGCCGCGGCGCTGCCGCGAATTCAGTTGTGGCCCATCACCAGCAACGGCTCCTATGGCGCGCCCGAGGAGCTCGAGTTCGATTCGGAACTGATGGCGTCGGGCCTGGGCGCCAACCCGGCGTGGGACGCCCCGCGGCTGCGGATCGGGGCGACGTCGTTCGTCATCCCGGCGCGGGTCTACGACCTGGTGCTCGCGACGGGCGAGCGCATCCTGCTCAAGGAACAGCCGGTGCTCGGCGACTACCGTCCCGAGGACTATGTGGAGCACCGGGACTGGACCGTTGCCGCCGACGGTGCCCGCATCCCGATATCGCTGGTGTACCGCAAGGGAATCGATTTCCCGGCGCCCACCGTGCTCTACGGCTACGGTTCCTACGAATCGTGCGAGGACCCGCGGTTCTCGATCGCCCGGCTGTCGCTGCTGGACCGCGGCATGGTGTTCGCGGTCGCCCATGTGCGCGGTGGGGGCGAGATGGGCCGGCTGTGGTACGAGGACGGCAAGATGTTGAAGAAGAAGAACACGTTCACCGACTTCGTCTGTGCTGCAGAGCATCTCGTCGAATCAGATCTGACCCGTCCAGAACGCCTGGTGGCCTATGGCGGCAGTGCGGGCGGGTTGCTGATGGGTGCCGTCGCCAACCTCGCCCCGCACCTGTTTGCCGGAGTGCTGGCCCAGGTGCCGTTCGTCGATCCGCTGACCACCATCCTGGATCCGTCGCTGCCGTTGACCGTGACCGAGTGGGACGAGTGGGGAAATCCGTTGGCGGACGAAGAGGTCTACGGATACATGAAGTCGTATTCGCCGTACGAGAACGTCGCCGCCGTCGAGTATCCGCCGATCCTGGCGATGACGTCCTTGAACGACACCCGGGTGTATTTCGTCGAGCCGGCGAAATGGGTTGCGGCACTTCGGCACACCAAGGCCGGTGCGCATCCGGTGCTGTTGCGCACCCAGATGACCTCCGGCCATGGCGGTATCAGCGGGCGTTACGAACGCTGGAAGGAAGTCGCGTTCCAGTACGCCTGGCTATTGGCCGCCGCCCAGGGCGACCAGTAGGGCGGCGCCCAGGCAGACGACTTCCTGGGCCGAACGCAGCGGCAGCCGGGACGTCATCGACGCCGGCGGGTTCGCCATCATGTCGGCGTGCAACGGGTTGACGGACCCGGGCGACGCGGAACTGGCGGCGGCCGAAGCGTCCGCCGCCGCGGAACCAAGTGCCGGCGTCGGCATTCTCGACGACCCGAAGGCAGCGGCGGATCCCGAGACCGCGCGGCTGGCGGCGTTGTCCCTGGTGCACGGGATCGCCACCCTGTGGCTCAACCACGCGGTGCCCCGCGACGAGCCCGAAGCGCTGGTCCGCCGACTGGGGCTGATGCTGTTCGACGAGGGCGGGTGTTAGCTTGCTCGCTATGAGCCTCAACGACATCGCGTTGACCACCCTGTCCGGCGACGCCACGTCCCTGGCCGACTACGCCGGCCGGGCCGTCCTCGTCGTGAACGTCGCCTCCAGGTGCGGACTCACGCCGCAGTACACCGCGCTCGAACAACTCGCCCGCGACTATCGCGATCGCGGACTGACCGTGATCGGGGTGCCGTGCAACCAGTTCATGGGGCAGGAACCTGGCAGTGCCGACGAGATCCAGACGTTCTGCTCCACCACCTACGGGGTCACGTTCCCGCTGCTGGCCAAGACCGACGTCAACGGGTCCGACCGGCATCCGTTGTACGCCGAGCTGACCAAGATCGCCGACGCCGACGGGCAGGCCGGGGACGTGCAGTGGAACTTCGAGAAATTCCTGATCAGCCCGGACCGCGGCGCGGTGACGCGGTTCCGGCCCACCACCGTCCCCGACGACCCGGCCGTGCTGGGCGCCATCGACGAGGTGCTGCCCCGTTGATCCCGCCGCGTGCGTGCGCGGCGAATTCGCAACCTGGTGGCCGGGTGTCGGCAACCGTCCGGACACCTGACATTGCGACACTTCGAGCGTGGCAGGGCAACTGATCGTCTCGGTTTCGGCAATCAGTGACCGGACCGTCGGCGACATCGCCGGCGTCCGCGACGAGTTGGCGACGCGGTCGGTCCCGCTGTCCCTGCTGACCTCGCCGCGCCTGAAGGGCGGCTACCGGCTGGACCGCGACGCCGCCACCATGGACTGGCTGGCCGCCCGGCGCACCGACGGGGACGCGATCGTGCTGCATGGCTATGACGAGGCGGCCACCAAACGGCGGCGCGCCGAGTTCGCCGTCCTGCCCGCGCACGAGGCCAACCTGCGACTGATGGCCGCCGACCGGGTGCTCGATCACCTGGGCCTGCGCACCCGGCTGTTCGCCGCCCCCGGCTGGGCCATCTCACCGGGCGCGGCGAAAGTTCTGCCCCGCAACGGATTCCGGCTGCTGGCCGGCCTCTCCGATATCACTGACCTGGTCCGCGACACGTCGGCCCGCGCGCGGGTGCTGGGCATCGGCGAACAGTTCCTCAGCGAACCCTGGTGGTGCCGAACCCTGGTGCTGGCCGCCGGGCGGGTGGCTCGGCGCGGTGGGATCGTGCGGCTGACGGTGTCGGGCCGGCAACTGCGCAAACCCGGACCACGCCAGGCCCTGCTCGACGCCGTCGACCTCGCGCTGATGCACGGCTGTGTCCCCACCGTGTACCGGTGGCTGCCGGACCCGGTGCTGGAGGATGCCGCCTGACGACGATGCGGCGCGGGACGCGCCGTTGAGGAGTCGGGCAATCCAGTACCGCCTGACGACGATGCGGCGGGCTAGCGTTACGGCATGGACGCTGACGTCATCGTCGTGGGAGCCGGCCTGGCCGGCCTGGTCGCCGCCTGTGAACTGGTGGAACGCGGTAAGCGGGTGTTGTTCGTCGAGCAGGAGAACGCCGCCAACCTCGGCGGACAGGCCTTCTGGTCGTTCGGTGGCCTGTTCTTCGTCGACAGCCCCGAACAGCGCCGGATGGGCATCCGGGACAGTCACGAACTGGCCCTGCAGGACTGGCTGGGCACCGCCGGGTTCGACCGGACCGAGGACTACTGGCCCAAGCAGTGGGCGCACGCGTACGTCGATTTCGCCGCCGGCGAGAAGCGGTCCTGGCTCGAGGACCGTGGCCTGCAGATCTTCCCACTGGTCGGATGGGCCGAGCGCGGCGGCTACGACGCCCTGGGGCACGGGAATTCGGTGCCGCGCTTCCACATCACCTGGGGTACTGGCCCGGCGCTGGTCGACATCTTCGCCAGACGACTCCTCGGGAATCCCCTCGCGACCTTTGCGCACCGGCACCGGGTCGACGAACTGATCGTCGAGAACGGCGCGGTGACGGGGGTTCGCGGCGCGGTCCTCGAGCCGTCGGCAGCGGCCCGCGGCGTGGCGTCGTCGCGGGAGATCATGGGGGAGTTCGAGTTCCGTGCGGCCGCCGTGATCGTCACCAGCGGAGGCATCGGCGGGAATACCGAACTCGTCCGCAAGAACTGGCCCGAGCGCATGGGCCGGGTGCCCGGACAGCTGCTCACCGGGGTGCCGGCCCACGTCGACGGCCGGATGATCGCGATCACCGAGGACGCCGGCGCCCGGGTGATCAACCGCGACCGGATGTGGCACTACACCGAGGGCATCACCAACTACAACCCCGTCTGGCCCAACCACGGCATCCGGATCCTGCCGGGTCCGTCGTCGCTGTGGCTCGACGCGACCGGAAAGCGGCTGCCCGGCCCGCTCTATCCCGGGTTCGACACCCTGGGCACTCTCGAGCACATCACCCGGTCGGGTCAGGACTACACCTGGTTCGTCCTCAACGCCCGGATCATCGCGAAGGAGTTCGGGCTCTCGGGGCAGGAGCAGAACCCGGACCTGACCGAACGCAGTGTGCGGCAGGTACTTTCCCGGGTGCGTCCGGGCGCGCCGGGGCCGGTGCAGGCCTTCGTGGATCGCGGCGTGGACTTCGTGCAGGCCGCCACACTCCGCGAACTGGTGGCCAGGATGAACGAGCTGCCGGATGTGGAGCCCCTGGATCTCTCGGTGGTAGAGGCCGAGGTGACCGCGCGGGACCGAGAGGTGGTCAACCGCTTCAGCAAGGACGGGCAGATAACGGCCATCAGGGGAGCCCGGGCCTATCTGCCCGACCGGATCTCCCGGGTGGTCGCGCCGCACCGGCTGACCGATCCGAAGGCCGGTCCGCTGATTGCCGTCAAGTTGCACGTGCTCACGCGAAAGACGTTGGGCGGCTTGGAGACCGATCTCGATTCACGGGTGCTGGGTGCAGACGGTGAGCCGATCGGTGGGCTGTATGCCGCCGGTGAGGTGGCCGGCTTCGGCGGCGGCGGGGTGCACGGTTACCGATCCCTGGAGGGTACGTTCGTCGGCGGCTGCATCTTCTCCGGCCGGGCCGCCGGGCGTGGGGCAGCGCGGGACATCGGCTGAGAACCGCTCCCTCAGAACGTGATCCGCAGCTCCTCCCAGCCGCGGACGGTCGAAGCGGGCGCCAGCCGCATGCTGTCGTGGTCCAGGCCCCACTCCGGCCAGCGGTCCAGCAGCTCGTCGAGCGCCACCCGGCCCTCCAACCGGGCCAGGTTGGCGCCCAGGCAGTTCGACGATGTCGCTGCGGGCGCTGGAGAACGTCTGCCAGTCCGCCAGCGCCGCCTCGACGTCGGCGTGCCGCGAGAGCGCCCAGAAGTCGTAGCGCTCGTTGTAGTACAGCGGCGCCTCGTCGCGCAGCGCGGTGTAGGTCGGATACGGGTCGGCGACGATGCGGATGTCGTACGGGTCGTAATAGACCGGCATGTCGGCCACGCTAGTCCCGCTGATCAGCGATGTCGGCGTGGTTTCGGGTGGGCGTCCCGCCGACGGCGCTCAGAGGGCGACCGCGTTCTCCTCGGGCAGCACCCGGAAATCGGTGTCGGTCATCTCGGTCAGCCGGCCGTAGAAGATGCCCCTGGCCTCCGGCGCGACGATGCCCTGATGGATCGGCACCGCATGTGTCGGTGCGACGGCGCGCAGGTAGTCGACCGCCTCGGAGATCTTCATCCATGGCGCCGCCGCGGGGGTGGCGAGCACGTGCACCTCCTCGTCGGGGACGAGCAGCGCATCGCCGGGATGCATCAGGCGCGCGGGATGTTCGTCGTCGCCCACGACGTACGAAATGTTGTCGATGACAGGGATTTCCGGATGGATGACGGCGTGCCGGCCACCCATGCCCCGGACCGTCAGACCGGCGATGCTGAACTGGTCACCGGCATGCACCGCCTGCCACGCGCCGCCCAGCTGGGCCGCGGTCGCCGGGTCGGCGTAGAGCGCCGCGCCCGGGTTCGCCTCGACCAGCGCCGGCAGCCGCTCGGGATCGGCATGGTCGGGATGCTGATGGGTGACCAGGATCGCCGTCAGGCCGGTGATTCCCTCGAATCCGTGGGAGAAGTTCCCGGGGTCGAACAAGATGGTGGCGGTTTGACCGCCGTCGGCGCCGGGAAAGCTCGCCAGCAGGCAGGAATGCCCGAAATGCGTCAGCTCCATGTTTACGATTGTGCGCTGTCGCGGGGAGATACCCCAGGGGAGGTCGAGTGCGGACGGTGCTGGCGGTGGTTCTGCTGGCGTTGGCCCTGTTCGGGGCGCCCGTTTCGCGTGCCGAACCGGAGACCTGCCCCCCGCAGTGCGACCGGATCCCGGCCTCGGCGTGGCCGGACCCGCGGTCGTTGCCGCTGGGTCCCGCCAACCGCTGGCCTGCGCTCGCCGACGTGGCGGTGCCCGTCAACGCGCCGCGGTTCGGTTTCGAGGACCTCTGCGCCGGCTGGCCGGTCGCCGACGCCCGCGCCTTCGCCGTGGCCGCCCGCGCCGTCGTCGGCCGGCCCGACGGGCAGCTGCAGCTGCAGGGTCTGATCGTGCACTGGCGCGGGGAGACCTGGCGCGGCGGCGACCTGGCCAACGGCGTCTTCGGCGCTACCGTCGATGCGCTGCGCGCCTGCCGGACCAGCGCGGCCCGGTTGACCACGGCCGAACCGGACCGCGTCGCGGCCGTGCTCGACGGGCCGGTTCCGGCACGCGTCTATCTGCTGGTGGACCCGCGCAGCAGCACCATCAGCGAGCTGCTCTTCACCCGCGCGCCCACGTTGCCGGATTGGCCCGTGGTGCCCGACGCGCAGGTCCTCGATGCGATGTCGGCTCCACTGTGCGCGGCCTACCTGGCCTCCTGTGGGTAGTGTTGACGCGTCATTCCGGCGCCGATTCGAGGAGGAGTTCACGTGGCCCGAGTAGTGGTGAGCGTGATGCCGAAGGCGGAGATCCTGGACCCGCAGGGCCAGGCGATTGTCGGGGCACTCGGGCGGCTCGGTCATCCCGGTATCTCGGATGTCCGGCAGGGCAAGCGATTCGAACTCGAGGTGGACGACAGCGTCGACGACGAAGAGCTGGCCAAGATCGCCGAGTCGCTGTTGGCCAACACCGTCATCGAGGACTGGACCGTGACGCGGGAGAAGGGCGGCGGACCGTCATGACGGCAAAGGTCGGTGTCATCACCTTCCCGGGCACTCTCGACGACGTCGACGCCGCCCGCGCGGCCCGGGCCGTCGGCGCCGAATCGGTCAGCCTCTGGCACGCCGACGCCGACCTCAAGGGCGTGGACGCGGTGATCGTGCCGGGCGGGTTCTCCTACGGCGACTATCTGCGCGCCGGCGCCATCGCGCGGTTCGCACCGGCGATGGGCGCCGTCGTCGAGGCCGCCGGCCGCGGCCTGCCGGTACTGGGCATCTGCAACGGGTTCCAGGTGCTCTGCGAGGCCGGCCTGCTGCCGGGCGCGCTGACCCGCAACATCGGGCTGCACTTCGTGTGCCGGGACGTGTGGCTGCGGGTCGACTCGACCGCGACCGCCTGGACGTCGCGGTACGACCTGGGTGCCGAGATCCTGGTGCCGCTGAAGTCCGGCGAGGGCCGCTACGTGGCCAGCGATGCGGTGCTCGACGAACTCGAGGGCGAGGGCCGGGTGGCGTTCCGCTACGTCGACAACGTCAACGGCTCGCAGCGCGACATCGCGGGCATCTCGTCGGCCAACGGCCGGGTGGTCGGCCTGATGCCGCATCCCGAGCACGCCACCGAGGCACTCACCGGACCGTCCGATGACGGGCTGGGCATTTTCTACTCCGCGCTGGACGCGGTGCTGACCGCCTGACCGAACCCAGCACCTGGCCGAGCGTCCGCATTTGTACAACGCCGACGGCGTGCCACCGTACAAACACGGCCGATCGCGGGCAAATGGGGGCGGCCGGTCAGGCGCTCAGTGCGACGGAGGCCTCTGCGGTGTAGGCCAGGAAGGTCAGCGTCTCCTCCAGGTACAGCTGGACCGTGTCGATGTCGTGCGACAGGTAGCCGATCGACACATCGGTCCCCAGCTGGAGGTCGAAATCCCCTCCGCGCGTCGACAATACGAACACACCGTCGATCGCCGGGGCCCAGATGATGTCGCCGTCGACCAGCCGGTTGATGTGCTCGCGGATCGGGTAGCCGTTCACCGTCGTCTCGCTGACCAGGGTGTAGACATCGGCGGACAGCAGCACCGAGTACGGGCCGTCGACGCCGGCCAGTCGCAGCTCGGTGAGCGCCTGGGCGATCACGTCGGGGATCTCCCGCGGGTCCTGTGGCAGTGCCAGCGGGGGATTCGAACTCGACTTGCGGATGCCGTCGATATGGGCGGCGGCGTAGCCCTCGAAGATCGCCCGGTCCTCGACGAAGGCAAGCTTCTTGGCCGCCTCCTTCACCGGATCCCAGTCGGAGTCCTGCGAACCGCGCTCGACGTCGTCGATATCGTTGCGCCGCAACGTGAACGGAACCCGCAGCCGCACCAACGGACGCGCATCCCGCAGGTGCGCCACCACCCCGTCGGCGGGTGCGGCGACGTCGTTGAGGTGGCCCGTGCTGACCGCCGCCGTCACCGGACCGCCGGGTCCGCTGACGTCAACCACGCGCCGCCCGGCGATGTGCCGCTTGAACGTGCGCGAGGCCTCGGTCTCGATCTCGGCCCAGGCTTCCTCGGTGATCGGCGCGAGTCCGCGGTACAGGTTGTTCATTGCGGTTGTCCTTTCAGGCTGCCGATGGCCAGTGATCCGTCGGTGGTGGTGGGAGTGACTGCGGGAGAATCGGTTCGGACCTCAGCGTGGTCGGGCATGGGCGGTGGATCGTCGAGGAAGTCGATTCTGGGCACGAAGAACATCGAACCGGTGACGGCCGTGGAGAAGTCGAGGATGCGGTCGGTGTTGCCCGGTGGGTCCCCGATGAACATGTTGCGCAGCATGTGCTCGGTGACCTCGGGGTCGCCCGAATAGGCGATGTAGTACGTGCCCGACTCGCCGTCACCCAGCGTGCCGAACGGCATGTTGGCCCGCAGGATCTGCAGGTCGTTGCCATCGTCGTCGGTCAAAGAGTTCAGTGCCACATGGGAATTCGAGGGCTTGACCGCGTCGTCGAGCTCGATGTCCTCGAGCTTGGTGCGGCCGATCACCAACTCCTGTTCGGCGACGCTCAGCGCATTCCACGCGGCCATATCATGGGTGTACTTCTGCACGTGCACGTAACTGGCGCCGGCGAAATCGCCGTCCGGGATCTGCGCCGCGATCACAGCGTCGGGCCCGTCGGGGTTCTCGGTCCCGTCGACGAACCCGAGCAGGTCACGCTGTTCGAAGAACTTGAATCCGTGCACCTCGTCGATCACCGTCACCGCATCGCCCATGGCGGCCAGCGCCCGACCGCCGAGCTCGAAGCACACGTCCATCGATATGCCCTTGATGTGCAACAGCAGATCGCCGGGTGTCGACGGGGCGTGATGACGCGCGCCGGTCAACTCGACGAACGGGTGCAGGTCGGCGGGCCGCGGCCCACTGAACAGCCGGTCCCAGGCCTGCGATCCGATCCCCAGCACCAGGCTCAGCGCCGAGGAGGGCACCCGGAAACCGACCGCGCGCACCAACCCCGAGATGTCCGCCAGGGCGTCGTGGACCTGCTGTTCGCCGCCGTCTTCGATGGTTGCGACGATGAAGATGGCGGCCGGGGTGAGCGGCGTGAGCACGGGTTGCGGGCGACGCGCGGACACGTCGCCAACCCTACTGGCTGGCGGTGCACCGTCGGCTCCGAACATGGTCGAAGATGGAGTTCATGTCCGCAACCGCGCAGGGGCTCTGCGAGTTCATCGATGCCTCCCCGTCGCCCTTCCACGTGTGCGCAACCGCGGCGGCGCGCCTGACCGACGCTGGGTACCGCGAGCTGTCGGAGGCCGATGCCTGGCCGGAGCAGGGCCGGTTCTTCACGGTGCGCGCCGGGTCGCTGGTGGCCTGGGACAGCACCGGGACGCCCGGTCGGCCGTTCCGGATCGTCGGCGGTCACACCGACAGCCCGAACCTGCGGGTCAAGCAGCACCCCGACCGGGTGGTGGCCGGCTGGCAGGTGGTGGCGCTGCAGCCCTACGGCGGCGCCTGGCTGAATTCGTGGCTCGACCGCGACCTGGGCGTCAGCGGACGGCTGTCGGTGAGCTCGGGCGCCGGTATCGCGCACCATCTGGTCCGCATCGACGAGCCGGTGCTGCGGGTGCCGCAACTGGCCATCCACCTCGCCGAGGATCGGGCGGCGGTCAATCTGGACCCGCAGCGGCACGTCAACGCCGTGTGGGGACTGGGCGAGAGCCCGCGGTCGTTCGTCGAGTTCGTCGCCGCCCGCGCCGGCGTCGCACCCGATGACGTGCTGGGCTTCGACCTGATGACCCATGACCTGACCCCATCACAGGTGTGGGGTGACCAAGGCGAGGGGTTCGAGTTCGTCAGCGCACCCCGGCTGGACAACCAGGCCACCTGCTACGCCGGCCTCGAGGCGCTGCTGGCGTGCGGCCCCGAGGGCGCGGCCGGGGTCGTTCCGGTGCTGGCGCTGTTCGACCATGAGGAGGTCGGCTCGCAGTCCGACCACGGCGCACAGTCCGAGCTGCTGATCACCGTGCTCGAGCGCATCGCGCTGGCGGCCGGGAACGGTCGCGAGGAGTTCCTGCGCCGCATCGCCGGGTCGATGGTGGCCTCCGGGGACATGGCCCACGCCACTCATCCGAATTATCCCGACCGGCACGAGCCCGGCCACTTGATCGAGGTCAACGCGGGCCCGGTGCTCAAGGTGCAGCCCAACCTGCGCTACGCCACCGACGGGCGGACCGCGGCCGCGTTCGCGTCGGCATGCCGGCAGGCCGGGGTGGCGCTGCAACGCTACGAACACCGTGCCGACCTGCCGTGCGGGTCCACGATCGGGCCGATGACCTCGGCGCGCACCGGAATTCCCACCGTCGACGTCGGGGCGGCGCAGTTGGCGATGCATTCCGCGCGGGAGCTGATGGGCGCGCGTGATGTCGCCGCGTATTCGGCCGGGTTGCGCGCCTTCCTGTCACCGGCCTGATCCAGCGTCGGCGGTCATGACGCTCGGCATCGCGATGATCTGGTCGGTCGGTCGTCGGGTGGATCCACGGATGGCCGGGGCCCGTGCCGGTTGCGAGGTATGCGAAGGCGGTCCCGGCGGCGGCGACCGAATAAGCTGTCGCGGTGACGTCCGTTCCCCCCGTCGATACCGTCGAAAATGCCGCCGCCTCTCCCGAACAGCCGCAGCCCTATCGCGAGCTCGGACTCAAGGACGACGAGTACGAGCGGATCAAGCAGATCCTGGGCCGTCGCCCCACCGACGCCGAACTGGCCATGTATTCGGTGATGTGGAGCGAACACTGCTCCTACAAGTCCTCGAAGGTGCACCTGCGGTATTTCGGCGAAACCACGACCGACGAGATGAAGGCCGGGATGCTGGCCGGGATCGGTGAGAACGCCGGCGTCGTCGACATCGGTGATGGCTGGGCCGTCACCTTCAAGGTCGAGTCGCACAACCACCCGTCCTACGTGGAGCCCTACCAGGGCGCCGCCACCGGCGTCGGCGGCATCGTGCGCGACATCATGGCGATGGGCGCGCGACCCGTCGCCGTCATGGACCAGCTGCGCTTCGGCGCCGCCGATGCCCCCGACACCCGGCGGGTGCTCGACGGCGTGGTCCGCGGCATCGGCGGTTACGGCAACTCGCTCGGCCTGCCGAACATCGGCGGCGAGACCGTGTTCGATGCGTCGTACGGCGGTAATCCATTGGTCAACGCGCTGTGCGTCGGGGTGCTGCGCAAGGAGGACCTGCACCTGGCGTTCGCGTCGGGCACCGGCAACAAGATCATCCTGTTCGGCGCCCGCACCGGGCTGGACGGTATCGGCGGGGTGTCCGTGTTGGCCAGCGACACCTTCTCCGGGGACGAATCCGGTTCTGGCCGAAAGAAACTCCCGTCGGTCCAGGTGGGCGACCCCTTCATGGAGAAGGTCCTCATCGAATGCTGCCTCGAGCTGTACGCGGCGCATCTGGTGGTCGGGATCCAGGACCTCGGAGGCGCCGGACTTTCTTGTGCCACTTCGGAATTGGCGTCGGCGGGGGACGGCGGCATGGCGATCGAACTGGACCGGGTACCGCTGCGGGCAGCGAACATGTCCCCGGCCGAGGTGCTCTCCAGCGAATCGCAGGAGCGCATGTGCGCCGTGGTCACCCCGGAGAACGTCGAGAAGTTCATGGCGGTGTGCCGCAAGTGGGACGTCCTGGCCACGGTGATCGGCGAGGTCACCGACGGCGACCGGCTGAAGATCACCTGGCACGGCGACTGCGTGGTGGACGTGCCGCCGCGCACCGTCGCCCACGAGGGCCCGGTCTACCAGCGTCCGGTGGCCCGGCCCGAATCGCAGGACGACCTGATCGCCGACAGCTCGAAGAGCCTGCGCCGGCCGCAGACCGGCGACGAGCTGCGGGCGACCCTGCTCGCCCTGCTCGCCAGCCCGGCGCTGTGCAGCCGCGCGTTCATCACCGAGCAGTACGACCGCTACGTGCGGGGCAACACCGTGCTGGCCGAACACGCCGACGGCGGGGTGCTGCGCATCGACGAGGCCACCGGCCGGGGCGTCGCGGTGTCCACCGACGCCTCGGGCCGCTACACCCGGCTGGACCCGTACGCCGGTGCACAGCTGGCCCTGGCCGAGGCCTACCGCAACGTCGCGGTCACCGGGGCGACCCCGGTGGCCGTCACCAACTGCCTCAACTTCGGCTCGCCCGAGGATCCCGCGGTGATGTGGCAGTTCAGTCAGGCCGTCCGCGGCCTGGCGGATGGCTGTGCGGCCCTGGGTATTCCGGTCACCGGCGGCAATGTGAGCTTCTACAACCAGACGGGCTCGACGGCCATCCTGCCCACCCCGGTGGTCGGGGTGCTGGGCGTCATCGACGATGTCACCCGCCGCATTCCCACCGGCTTCGGCAACGAGCCCGGCGAGACGCTGATCCTGCTGGGCGACACCGCCGACGAGTTCGACGGCTCGATCTGGGCGCAGGTGGTCGGGGATCATCTCGGCGGGGTGCCGCCGCGTGTCGATCTTGGCCGGGAGAAGTTGCTGGCCGACGTGCTGACGGCGGCCTCGCGAGACGGACTGGTTTCAGCGGCCCACGACCTGAGCGAGGGTGGGTTGATGCAGGCGGTGGTGGAAGGCGCGCTGGCTGGCGAAACCGGTTGCCGCATCGTGCTTCCCGAGAACTTCCAAGAAGGGGATGCCCCGTTCGTCCTGCTCTTCTCCGAATCGGCCGGCCGGGTGCTGGTCGCGGTTCCGCGCACCGAGGAGAGCCGGTTCACCGCCATCTGCGAGGCTCGCGGGCTGCCGGCGACCCGCATCGGAGTGGTGGATCAAGGGTCGGATGCCGTCGAGGTCCAGGGCCGGTTCAGCGTGCCGCTCGATGAGCTGCGCGCGACGTGGGAGGCCACCCTGCCGGGCCTGTTCGGGTGATCGTCCGGCGATGACCGACCCGGTTGACCGCGCCACGCAGCGTCACCCGCTGCTGGAGTGGGCGTGGTCGCTGGTGCGTCTGGACTTCGTCGGGATTCCGTTCGGGGCGTTGTTCTTCTGTCTGTCGCTGACCCCGTCGCTGCTGCCGCGGGACTGGCTCTATGCCGGGATCATCGGTGGGCTCAACGCCGCCGTCGGCTACGGCATCGGCGTGGTCGTCGGGATACTGTTCCATCGCTTGGTGTTACGCGGCCGCATGTGGTGGCCGCCGAGTCGCGCGGCGCTGCGCTGGCTCAAAGGGCTGACGGTGGTGGGATCCCTCGCGCTGCCGGTCGCCATGATCGTCCCGGCCGCCGCGTGGCAGCGGCAGGTGTCCGCGCTGATGGGAATCGACGGACCGGCGACGCCGGGCTACTACCGCACGCTGGTGGTCGCGGTGCTGTTCGGTGCGGTGGTGGTGGCCGTCGCACGGGTGGTGCGCGATGCCATCCGGGCGCTGGCGCGGGTCCTGATCCGGCGCTGGCACGTCAACGACGAGGTCGCACTGTTCATCGGCACGACAGTCGTGGTGGTACTACTGCTGACGTTGGTCAATGGCGTGTTGTTCCGCGGGTTCCTGGCCGGCGCCAGCCGCGTCTTCCAGCCGCAGAATTCCACCACGCGCGCCGGCGTCGAACAGCCGAAGGAACCCGAAAGATCGGGCAGCCCAGCATCTTTCGCGCAATGGGACACTCTGGGATATCAGGGCCGCAACTTCGTGGCCACCGGACCAGACGCGGCCGAGCTGACCCACCTCAACGGTGCGCCGGGTCGGGAGCCGGTCCGGGTGTACGCGGGCCTGCAGAGCGCGCCGACGGACTCCGGACGGATCGCGCTGCTGCTGAGCGAACTCGAACGCACCCACGCGTTCGACCGCAAAGTGCTGGCCATCGTGCCGACCACGGGCACCGGCTGGGTCAACCCGGTGGCAGCCCGGGCGCTCGAGCTGATGTACAACGGCGACACCGCGATGGTGGCGCTCCAGTATTCCTACCTGCCGAGCTGGATCTCGTTCGCCGGCGATGCGCAGAAGTCCGCCGAATCCGGCCGGATGCTGATCGACGCGGTCCACGAACGGTGGGAGCGACTTCCCGCCGGCCACCGGCCCAAGCTGCTGCTCTACGGCGAGAGCCTGGGCTCGCTGGCCGGCCAGTCGGCGTTCGGCTACCTCCCCGACATCTCCCGGATGGGGTTCGACTCGGTGCTGTGGGTCGGACCGCCGAACGCCAGCACGCTCTGGCGGGCCCTGGTGGCCCGCCGGGATCCCGGCAGCCCGGAGGTCGCGCCCCACTATGACGGCGGTCGCACCGTGCGGTTCTCCCAGGCCGGGGACACCGCCGAGATCCGGCGCGACACCGCTGCGCCGTGGCCCGGTACGCGGGTGCTCTACCTCCAACACCCGTCGGACCCGATCGTGTGGTGGTCGTCGGATCTGCTGTTCGCCAAACCGGATTGGCTGTCCGAGCCGCCGGGGCGCGACCGCAGTCCCGCCATGCGGTGGTACCCGTTCGTCACCTTCTCCCAGGTCGGCGTCGACGTCTTCAAGGCCGCCGATCTGCCTGGCGGGCACGGTCACAACTACGGCACGTACGTGCTCGACGGGTGGGCAGCGGTGGCTCCGCCGCCCGGCTGGACCGACGCCGATACCGAGCGCGTGCGGGTGGCGCTGGAGAAGACGATGGCCGAGGACGGCCCCGCGAGCTGAGCTCGGTCCGCGGCGGCCGCGGTGCTGCGGGTGTGTACCCGGGCGGCCAGCCACGGCAGCGTGTCGGTGAAGGCGTGTGCGGCGCCGCCGTGGTCGCGCGCGTAGTCGTCGATCACCGGCATGGCGGGGCATCGATCTCGATTGTCGGCCCGCTGCCCATGAGTCACGGGTGCGGGACCGATGTGGTTGATTTGCAGACATGAACCGACGCCGGCTCGCGGTGGGCTTGGCCGGCGCGTTGGTCGGATACAGCGCCACGGCGGGACTGTCGATCCCGGGCCGGCGGCACCCGGTGGTGCAGGCCGCGATCGGGACCGCGGCGGCCGTCGCCACCCGGGCCCCGCTGGGACTGCGCGGTGCGGCACGCCGCAGCGGACTGGCGCTGGGTGCGCGCACCGCGGCGACCGTCGTTGCGGCGGTATCGGTCACGACGGTGATCCCGGCGGTGCGGTCGGGGATGGTGGCGCGCGAGCTGCCCGAACCCGGCTGGAAGTGGCTGAGCGTGCAGATCCCGTTGGGCACGGTGTGGTCCGAGGAGACGATCTACCGGGGGGCGCTGGGCGCGGTGGCGCAGGACGCGTTCGGCCCTACCGTCGGAAACCTGTTGCAGGCCAGCGCTTTCGGCCTCTCCCACATCGTGGATGCGCGGGGCGCCGGCGAGCCCGTCCTCGGCACCGTGCTGGTGACGGGGGCCGCCGGCTGGGTCTTCGGTCGGCTCGCCGCGCGCTCGGGCGGCCTGCTGGCCCCGGTGCTGGCCCACCTCGCCGTCAACGAAGCCGGCGCGGTCGCCGCGATGGTGCTGCAGCGCACGGGCCAGCGGCCAGCTCTGCCAGGGTGAGTGGATGGCTCCGCGAAACACCGCCGACCCCGCCCAGACCCGGGCCGCGGTCCACGCCGTCCGGTCGTGGCTGGAGGGTGCCGCATCGGAGCCGCCCAGGGCCGACGTCGCCGCCGCTGTCCGCCTCACCGCCCGCACCCTGGCCGCCGCCGCGCCCGGGGCATCCGTCGAGGTCCGGGTGCCGCCGTTCGTCGCCGTGCAATGCATCGCCGGCCCGCGACACACCCGCGGGACGCCGCCCAACGTCGTCGAGACCGATCCACGGACCTGGCTGCGACTGGTGACCGGGCTGACCACGCTCGACGAGGCGGCCGCCGACGGCAGCCTGCGGGTGTCCGGCGCCCGCGCTGCCGAGATCAACGCCTGGCTCCCGCTGGTTCCCCCGCCGTGATTTCGGTGCATTTTCCGTCGGCTGGCGACGGTGAGCGCACCGAAATCGCTCGAAAGGGGGGTGCGATTGTGATCTCGAGCACCACGAATGGCGCCGGCCACGCAGAATGGCGGTTCGGGGCCATACCGGGCGGTAACTGGCCGTAGACTCTGACGGGTCACCCGAACCCGCGAGGGAGCAGCCCATATCGTGACGACCGAGCCGATCGAACTCGAGAATTCCCCTCGCGAAGAATGCGGTGTGTTCGGCGTCTGGGCACCGGGCGAGGACGTCGCGAAGCTCACCTACTACGGCCTCTACGCACTCCAGCACCGCGGTCAGGAAGCGGCCGGCATCGCCGTGGCCGACGGCTCCCAGGTGCTGGTGTTCAAGGATCTCGGCCTGGTCAGCCAGGTGTTCGACGAACAGACCCTGGCCGCCATGCACGGACACGTCGCCGTCGGGCACTGCCGGTACTCCACCACCGGGTCCACCACCTGGGAGAACGCCCAGCCGGTGTTCCGCAACACCACCGCCGGAACCGGCGTCGCACTGGGCCACAACGGCAACCTGGTCAACACCACCGAGTTGGCCGCCCGCGCGCGTGACGCTGGTCTGATCGACATGCGCGGCGCACCCGCGGCCACCACCGACTCCGACATCCTGGGGGCGCTGCTGGCGCACGGCGCGGCGGACTCGACCCTCGAACAGGCGGCGCTGGAACTGCTGCCGACGGTGCGCGGCGCGTTCTGCCTGACCTTCATGGATGAGAACACGCTGTACGCTGCCCGCGATCCCCACGGGGTCCGGCCGCTGTCGCTTGGCCGGCTGGACCGCGGTTGGGTGGTCGCCTCGGAGACCGCCGCCCTCGACATCGTCGGCGCCTCGTTCGTCCGTGACATCGAGCCCGGTGAACTGCTGGCCATCGACGCCGACGGCGTGCGCTCCTCGCGATTCGCCAACCCCACCCCCAAGGGGTGCGTCTTCGAATACGTCTACCTCGCCCGCCCGGACAGCACACTCGTCGGCCGGTCGGTGCACTCCACCCGCGTCGACATCGGCCGCCGGCTGGCCCGGGAGATGCCGATCGACGCCGATCTGGTCATCGGCGTACCGGAATCGGGCACGCCGGCCGCCGTCGGATACGCCCAGGAGTCGGGCATCCCGTTCGGTCAGGGCCTGATGAAGAATGCCTACGTCGGCCGCACGTTCATCCAGCCGTCGCAGACCATCCGGCAGCTGGGTATCCGCCTCAAGCTCAACCCGTTGCGCGAGATGATCCGCGGCAAGCGCCTCATCGTCGTCGACGACTCGATCGTGCGCGGCAACACCCAGCGCGCGCTGATCCGGATGCTGCGCGAGGCCGGTGCCGTCGAGGTTCATGTGCGGATTGCGTCCCCGCCGGTGAAGTGGCCGTGCTTCTACGGCATCGACTTCGCCTCCCCGGCCGAACTGATCGCCAATGCCGCCAACGCCGACGGGTCCCAGGGCGAGATGCTCGATGCGGTGCGGCACGCGATCGGCGCCGACACGCTGGGCTACATCTCGCTGGAGGGCATGGTGGCCGCCACCGAGCAGCCGCCCACCCGGTTGTGCTGCGCCTGCTTCGACGGCGAGTATCCGATCGAGCTGCCCAGCGAAACCGCGTTGGGCAAGAACGTCATCGAACACATGCTCGCCAATGCCGCGCGTGCGAGCGCGGGTCCCGCCGGCGTCGTGCAGTCGGAGAACGACAACGCTTCCGCGTTGCGCCGTCCCTGATCAGCGGTAGCCGCACCCGGGATCGGGCGCGTCGTTCGACAGCGGGCTGCCCGCCGGATCGATGTAGAGCACCTGCATCACCAGCGGCGTGTCACCCAGGTTGCGGCCGATATGCGGGTGATCAGGGCCGACTTCCTCGATGATCGGGTCCCCCGCCCGGTACAGCCCGTCGAGTTCGCACCGCGAATTGTCGTGGGTCAGCGTGCCGGACTTGATCACGCCGTACAGCCGGCCCTGGTGCCAGTGCCACCCCGTCGAACCGCCGGGGGCAATGGTGATCTCCCGCATGACATAGTCCTGGCCCTTATATGTCGCCTGCGACATCACCACCGCGCCGACACCGTCGGACGGGGTGGCGGAGACGGTCGGGGCCCCGGCCAGAGCCGTGACCGCTGACAGTGCGGCCGCACCCGCGGACAGTCGTGTTCCCATGAGCGGCAACGGTGTCACACCATTCGGCATGCGGAGACCCACATGGCCAATGCCGCGCGTGCGGACCCCGTCCCGGCTAGCGTTGTGCAATCGGAAAACGACAACGCTTCAGCGCTGCGGCACCGGCAGTCCTCGCGGTGGCCGTCGTATCGGCCTGCGGGCTGGGACGTCCCGCCGACGCCGTCACCGGCACGTACCTGACCGTCGGCACCACCGACAAGGTGTCCACCATGGACCCGGCCGGGTCCTACGACAACGGGTCCTTCCAGGTGATGAACCAGGTGTATCCGTTCCTGATGAACTTCGTCCCGGGCACCGGCGCGCTCGAACCGGACCTCGCCGAGCGGTGCGGGTTCAGCGCGCCCACCACCTACACCTGCGTCCTGAGACCGGACCTGAAGTTCGCCAACGGGCACGACCTGACGTCCTCGGATGTGAAATTCTCCCTCGACCGCGAGCGGGTGATCAACGACCCGAACGGGCCGCAGTCGCTGCTGGCCAACCTCGACCACATCACCACCCCCGATCCGCGCACGGTGGAGTTCGCCCTGAAACTCCCCAACGACCAGACCTTCCCCCAGGTGCTGGCCACCAACGCCGGACCGGTGATCGACGAGGAAGTGTTCCCCGCCGACAAGTTGCTCGACGACAATGCGATCGCCGGTGCGGAACCGTTCGCTGGGCCTTTTTCCATGACCACCTACCGCAAGAACGAACTCATCGGACTGAAGGCGAATCCGGACTACCGCGGCCTGCTGGGAACACCGAAAACCCAACTGGTGGGCCTGAAGTACTACGCCAGCAGTGACAACCTCAAGATCGACATCGAGAACCGGGCCATCGACATCGCCTGGCGCAGCCTGTCGCCCACCGATATCGAAGGGCTGCGCCGCAACCCGCGGCTGGTGGTGCACGAAGGCCCCGGCGGCGAGCTGCGCTACCTGGTGTTCAACATGAACACCATGCCCGGTGCCACCCCCGAGCAGAAGCTGGCCGTGCGCAAGGCGGTGGCCACCGTCGTCGACCGGGATGCGCTGTCCCGCGACGTCTACAAGGGCACCTATGCGCCCGCGTATTCGGTTGTGCCGCAAAGCATCGCCGGCGCCAACGAGGCATTCAAGAACGTCTACGGGGACCGGCCCGATGTCGCCAAGGCCCGGCAGTTCCTCACCGGCGCCGGGATCGCCGTGCCCGTCGTGCTGAACCTGCAGTACAACCCCGACCACTACGGGGTGTCGTCGTCGGAGGAATACGCCGCACTGAAGAACCAACTGGACCGCACCGGGCTGTTCCAGGTCAACCTGCAGTCCACCGAATGGGTCACCTATACCGCCGAACGGGTCAAGGACGCCTATCCCGTCTACCAACTGGGCTGGTTCCCCGACTTTCCCGACGCCGACAACTACCTGACGCCGTTCTTCATCCCGGACAACTTCATCGGCAACCACTTCGACGCGCCGGAGATCACCCAGCTGATCACCGCCGAGGCCACCGAACCGGATCCGGCCAAGCGGACCGCGTTGATCGGCCGGATCCAGGACGCCCTCGCCCGCGATCACATCTCGACACTGCCGCTGCTGACCGGTAAGCAGATTGCGGTGGCGAACAAGGACATCGACGGCATCCTGCTGGACAAGTCGTTCAAGTTCCAGTTCACTCCGCTGCGGAAGAACACATGACGGTCACAGTCGAGACGGGACCCACCGCCGCACCCGAACCGGTTCGTCGGGCGGGGCAGTCCCGCTTCGGTGCGCTGGCCCGGTACCTGGGTGTGCGCGCGCTGCTGATCATCCCGACCGCCTGGTTCCTGGTCACCCTGGTGTTCTTCCTGATGCGTGGCATCGGGGACCCGATCACCGCCGCGGCGGGCGGGCGGCTCACCCCGGCGCAGATCGCCGAACGCAAGGCCGCCGCCGGCTTCGACCGGCCACTGCTGACGCAGTACTGGGAATACCTGTCCAGATTGTTCCGGGGCGACTTCGGCACCACGCTGACCGACAAGCGGCCGATCACCGACATCCTGGTGGTCAATGGCGCGGCCACCCTGGAGTTGGCGTTCTGGTCACTGATCGTGGCCCTGCTGCTCGGAATTCCGTTGGGGCTCTATGCCGCGACGCACCGCGACCGGCTACCCGATGTCGTGCTGCGACTGCTGGCCGTGCTGTTCTACGCGGCGCCGGTGTTCTTCGTCGGCATGCTGCTCAAACTGTTGTTCTCGGTCAAGCTGGGCTGGCTACCGGCCTCGGGCCGGTCCAACGCGTCCACCGAGATCGCGCTGTCGGGTGTGCATCCCCAGACTCACATCATGATCGTCGACGCCATCCTCTACGGCGACTCGACCTACGTCGTCGACGTGCTGAAGCACGCCGTGCTGCCTGCACTGGCGCTCGGGCTGCTCACCGCCGGGGTGTTCCTGCGCCTGGTGCGGGTCAACATGCTGCAGACCCTGCACGCCGGATACGTCGACGCGGCGCGCGCCCGCGGGCTGCCCGAATCGGTGGTCGTGCGCCGGCACGCGTTCCGCAACGCGCTGGTCCCCGTCGTCACCGTGATGGGCATGCAGATCGCGATGCTGCTGGGCGGCGCGGTGCTCACCGAGACCACCTTCGAATGGAACGGGCTGGGTCTGCAGCTGGCGCACTATCTTTCGGCGCGGGACTTCGTCGCCGTGCAGGGCATCGTCACCATGATCGCGATCATCGTGGCGGTAATGAGCTTCCTCATCGACCTGGCGGTAGCGCTCATCGACCCGAGGGTGCGGTTCTGACATGACACAGGCAGCGGGAGTGGAGACCGTAGCGGTCGGCGTGCCCAAGCGGCGCGCGCTGCCGGCCATCGGGCTGCTGCGCTCCACACACGGATTGCAGCGCGCGACGCTGGTCGCCGGGCTGGTGCTGGTGGCCGGCTTCATCGTGGTGGCGGTGTTCGCACCGCTGCTGGCCCGCTACGGATTCGCCCAGACCAGCGCCGACGGAGTCGATTTCGTGCGACAGCAGGCACCGTCGGCCCAACACTGGTTCGGCACCTCGGTGCGCGGCGAGGACGTGTACTCCCGGGTGATCTACGGCGCGCGTACGGCGCTGATGGTCATCGTGCTGTCACTGGCCATCTCGCTGGTGGTCGGGGTGGTGCTCGGATTGGTGTCGGGCTATCTGTCCGGCTGGCTGGACCGGATCCTGGTGCTGGTGATGGACGCGCTGTACGCCATGCCGTCGCTGTTGCTCGCCATCGTGGTGTCGGTGGTGGTGTCGGCCGGCCAGTCCGGCACGCTGGGCGGCATCCTGTCGGCGGCCGTGGCGATCATGGCGGTGTTCGTTCCGCAGTACTTCCGGGTGGTGCGCAACGCCACCGTCGCGATCAAGGCCGAACCGTTCGTCGATGCCGCGCGGGTCACCGGGGCCGGCACCAGCCGAATCCTGTTCCGGCACATCCTGCCCAATGTCACCTCCAGCCTGCCGGTCATCATCACCCTCAACGGCGCCGAGGCCATCCTGACGCTGGCCGGGCTGGGCTTCCTGGGCTTCGGGATCGAACCGACCAAGGCGGCCGAATGGGGCTACGACCTGAACAAGGCGCTGTCGGACGTGTCCAACGGAATCTGGTGGACGGCCGTCTTCCCCGGCGCGGCGATCGTTCTGGTGGTGCTCGGTATGACGCTGGTCGGTGAGAGTGTCAACGAGGCGCTCAACCCGCTGTTGCGCACCAGGAGGGCCGACGCGTGACGGAAGCTCCAGTGGCGCAGGCACTTTCCTACCGCCAGTTGTCGGTCACCTTCGCCACCGATGCCGGATCGGTGCGCGCCGTCGACGATGTCACCTTCGACGTCCACCCCGGTGAGGTACTGGCCGTGGTGGGCGAATCGGGTTCCGGGAAGTCGGTGTCGGCCCGCGCGGCCATCGGCCTGCTGCCCGACACCGCGCGGGTCAGCGGCGTCGTCGAACTGGGCGGCCGCGACGTCGCCGGATTGTCCGATAAACAGTTCACCGCGTTGCGGGGCAAGGACATCGCGATGGTGTTCCAGGAGCCCGGCGCCGCGCTGGACCCACTGTTCACCGTCGGCTACCAGATCGCCGAGGCGGTGCGCGCGCACACCGACCTGGATCGCGGACAGGCCCGGCAACGAGCCATCGAACTGCTCCGGATGGTCCGACTGCCCGACCCCGAGCATCGCATCGACTACTACCCGCATCAGCTCTCCGGAGGCCAGAAGCAGCGCGTCGTCATCGCCTGCGCCATCGCGTGCGAACCGGCCGTCATTATCGCCGACGAGCCGACGACCGCCCTCGACGTCACCGTGCAGGCCGAGATCCTCGAGTTGCTGCGCGATCTGCGCGACCGTCTCGGTAGTGCCATCGTGCTGATCACCCACAACATGGGCGTGGTGGCGGACCTGGCTGATCGGGTGGTGGTGATGAACGCCGGCAAGGTGGTCGAGATCGCCCCGGTGGAACAGCTTTTCGCCGAGCCCGCCGACCCGTATACCCGCACCCTGCTCAGCGCGGTCCCGCACCTGGGCCAAGGCCGCCCGGAAGATTCCGGTCCCGGCACCGAGGGTGACCCGGTGCTCGTCGTCGACCGCCTGACCGTGGAGTTCCCCGGCCCGCTGGGCAGCGGACCGTTCCGGGCCGTCGACGACGTCAGCCTCCGGATCGACCGCGGCCAAACCCTGGGCCTGGTCGGCGAATCCGGTTCGGGCAAGTCGACGATCGGCCGGTGCGTGGCCGCGCTGCAGCGTCCGACCACCGGCACCGTCACCATTCTCGGGCGGGACGTCACCGAGCTCTCCCAGCGCCAATTGCGCCCTGTCCGAAGGCGATTCGGCTTCGTCTTCCAGGACCCGGCGACATCGCTGAATCCCCGGCGGCGCGTCGGTGACTGTGTCGCCGAACCGCTGATCGTGCACAAGGTGCTGGGCGGGCGGAAACTGCGCGAACGGGTGGCTGAGCTGCTCGACGCGGTCCGACTGCCCGCCGACACCGCTCAGCGCTACCCGCACGAACTGTCCGGCGGACAGCGCCAGCGGGCCAACCTCGCCCGCGCGCTGGCGCTGGGCCCCGACCTGCTGGTGGCGGACGAACCCACCAGTGCGCTCGACGTGTCGGTCCAGGACGCGGTGCTGGACCTGTTCGAGGAACTGCAGTCCGAATGGTCGTTCGCGTGCCTGTTCATCAGCCACGACCTGGCGGTGGTGGACCGGCTGGCCGACCAGGTCGCCGTGCTGCGCAACGGCACCCTGCAGGAGATCGGTACCCGTGACGAGGTGCTGCGGAACCCACAGACCGACTACACCCGCAGACTGGTGGCCGCGGTGCCGGTGCCCGACCCCGCCGAACAACGCCGGCGCCGGGCAGCCTCGGCGGGGCTGTTCGAATAGTCAGCCGGCCCAGTCGGGATCCGACGACAGCAGTTCGGCCGGTCCCTCCTGATCGAGAGCCAGCGCGACCGCCTTGCGGTACCAGGTCAGCCCACCTTCGGGTGGCGGGATGACGGTGTCGATGTCGCGCTCGGACACCACCGCGTCACAGTGCAGCGACTCCACCAGCGGCCGGGCCAGACCCGCGGGGATCGGGGTCACCAGGCCGACCCACCAACTCGCGATGGTCGGCGTCAACCACGGCAGCACGATGATCGCCCGTCTCCGCCGACCGGACACGTCGGCATAGATCTGCATCATGTCGCCGTACTCGAGGACGTCCGGTCCGCCCAGGTCCCAGGTGCGGGATCGCTCGATCGGAGCGGTCGCCGCGCCGGCCAGGTAGTGCAGAACGTCGGCGATGGCGATCGGCTGGATCCGGTTGTGCACCCAGCGCGGGGTGGTCATCACCGGCAGCCGGTTGGTGAGGTGCCGGATCATCTCGAAGGACGCCGAGCCCGCACCCACCACCACCCCGGCCTGCAGGACCATCGTCGGGACCCCGGATTCGCACAGGATCCGGCCGACCTCGGTTCGCGACCGCAGATGCCGCGACAGCCGGGCTTCCTCCGGATGTAGACCGCCTAGATACACGATGCGGCCCACGCCGTTGCGCCGGGCGGCGCCGGCCATGTTGAGGGCGCCGCGCCGTTCGGCGTCGGCGAAATCGGCGGCGCTGCCCATTGCGTGCACCAGGTGGTAGACCACATCGACGGGGTCCGAGTCACCACCACAGGCCCGCTCGAGGGAGTCCGGATCGGTCAGATCGCCGCGCACCACCTCGACGTCGGACCGCCATGGCACGTCGTCCAGCTTGGCCGGTGTGCGGGCCAGCACCCGGATCCGCATTCCGCGGTCGAGCAGTATCGGCACGAGCCGACTGCCGATGTAGCCGGTGGCGCCGGTAACCAGGCAATGCGGTGGTGCGGTTGTCTTGGGAGGCATGGTGTGGAATTCGTAGCCGCCGGTGCTCCGGGTGATACCTCAGCCGGTAGATTGTCACCCGATGACTGATCCTCATGACGAACAGGCCATCTCCTACGCGTCGGCGGGGGTTGACATCGAGGCCGGCGACCGCGCCGTCGAACTGTTCAAACCCCTTGCCCAGCGCGCCACCCGGCCGGAGGTGCGTGGAGGCCTCGGCGGCTTCGCCGGGTTGTTCGCGTTGCGCGCTGGCTATCGGGAGCCGCTGCTGGCCGCCTCGACCGACGGTGTCGGGACGAAGCTGGCGGTGGCGCAAGCGATGGACAAGCACGACACGGTCGGGCTGGATCTGGTCGCGATGGTGGTCGACGACCTGGTGGTATGCGGTGCCGAACCGCTGTTCCTGCAGGACTACATCGCCGTCGGCCGGGTGGTCCCGGAGCGGGTGCAGGCCATCGTCGCGGGCATCGCGGAGGGCTGCGTGCTGGCCGGCTGCGCACTGCTGGGCGGTGAGACGGCCGAACATCCCGGGCTGATGGAGCCCGACCACTACGACCTGTCGGCGACGGGTGTCGGCGTGGTGGAGGCCGACGACGTGCTGGGCCCCGAGCGGGTGCGTCCCGGCGATGTGGTCATCGCCATGGGCTCCTCGGGACTGCATTCCAACGGCTACTCACTGGCCCGCAAGGTGCTGCTCGAGATCGATCGGATGAGCCTGGCCGGACACGTCGAGGAATTCGGCCGCACCCTGGGCGAGGAGTTGCTCGAGCCGACCCGGATCTACACCAAGGACTGTCTGGCGCTGGCCGCCGAGACGCAGGTCCGGACGTTCTGCCACGTCACGGGCGGGGGACTGGCCGGCAACCTGGAACGGGTCGTCCCGGCCGGGCTGACGGCCGAACTCGACCGCGGCACCTGGACGCCAGCGCCGCTGTTCGGCCTGATCGCCCAGCGTGGACGCATCGAGCGCCCCGAGATGGAGAAGACGTTCAACATGGGCGTCGGGATGGTGGCCGTCGTGGCGCCGGAGGACACCGACCGCGCACTGGCGGTGCTGACCGCACGCCACCTCGACTGCTGGACCCTCGGAACGGTGAACAAGGGACGCAAGGGTGGGCCCCGGGCGGAAATGGTGGGACGTCACCCGCGGTTCTGAACCCGACGGGTCCGTGCGTCAGGGCCGCCAGTCCTCGTCGGCCCAGGCCTCGCTGTCCAGGTCGTCGTCGAACTGCTCGGAGTCACCGCCAGGCGACCCGGCCAGCTCCCGCTGGAGTTGGCTGAAGTCGGTCTGCGGGGAGCTGTACTTCAGCTCACGAGCAACCTTGGTCTGCTTTGCCTTAGCCCGGCCGCGGCCCATGGGGGAACCCCCTCGCGCAATAACGGAGCGGCCCAACGTGCAGGCGGCTCCGATCTGAGTGTGTTTATTGTCCTGGCGCTTACTCTACCGTGCTCCGCACCGCCGTGCGGATAGGCCCGGCGGCGGCGCACGTCACACGCCGCCGCCGGCACCCCGGAGTCGGTCCACGGCGACCCTTCCGGCGCCGGCGGTATCTGCCGCGGGCAGCGAGTCCGCGTCGATCGCGGCGTTGGTCGGATGCTCCCCGCCGGTGGTTAGCGGGGTGTCGGCGGGCAGCCCGCGCTTGAGCAGTGCCAGCGCGATCGGGCCGAGGTCGACGTGGTCGACGACGGTCCCCAACCGGCCCACCTGCCGGCCGCCCGAGAGCACCGGATCGCCGGTCGCCGGGCGCTCGGCGGCGCCGTCGAGATGCAGCAGGACGAGCATCCGTGGCGGCTTCCCCAAGTTGTGCACCCGGGCGACGGACTCCTGGCCGCGGTAGCAGCCCTTGTCCAGGTGCACGGCGCCCTCGCCTGGGCCGCCGATCCAGGCGACCTCGTGCGGGATGGTCCGTTCATCGGTGTCGACGGCCAGCCGGGGGCGCAGCGCCGCGACCCGGTGCGCCTCGTAGGCCCAGGTCCCGGCCGGGCTGACCCCTGCGGCGGCCAGTCGATGCAGCCAGTCGGCGGCGTGGGCGCGCGGGACCAGCAGGTCGAACTCGGGATCCTGCGAGGTCTTGCTTCCGGGTGCCCGGCGGATGAACCCGCCGCCGGGCAGGGGCACCGCCGTCGCGACGGGCAGCGCGGGCAGCCCGAGGCACTCCAGTACCGCCGGCCCGGTCAGCCCGGGGCCCAGCAGCGTCAGCACGGCCAGGTCGGCCGGTTCCACGGCGACCTGGGCCCAGAAGATCATCTTCTGCAGATAGGACTGCAGCGGTTCGCTCCGCCACGGCTCGGTGTCCAGGTAGGTGACACCGGCCAGCTCGGTCTGGATCCAGTGGTCCTCGACCCGGCCCTGCCCGTCCAGGCTGAGGTTCTCGACGGTGGCGCCATCGGGCAGCGTCGCCACATGCTGGGTGGAGATGCTGTGCAGCCAGCTCTGCCGGTCCGGGCCGGTCAGCGTCAGGACGGCGCGGTGCGAACGATCGATCACGACCGCGCCGGTGGCTGCCGCGCGCTGTTCGCCGAGCGGATCGCCGTGATGCCAGATGGCGCCGGCGTCGGGACCAGGACTCGGGACGGGCACGGCGGAAGTGGACACGATTTCAACTCTACGGTGGGCCGGGACGGCCCCGACTACGCTGCATGTCCATGACGGTGCTGGTCACGCTGGACGGTGTGGTGCACGATCCGGACGTGCCGTTGCTCTGCGGCGACGACCTGGCGGCGGTGCGCGGCGACGGTGTCTTCGAGACGTTGTTGGTCCGCGACGGGCGGGCCTGTCTGGTGGAGGCCCACCTGCAGCGGCTGACCCATTCGGCCGGGATGCTCGACCTTCCGGAGCCGGACCTAGCGGCCTGGCGCGCCGCGATCGCCACCGCGGCGTCGCACTGGGCGGCGTCGACACCCGACGAGGCGGCCCTGCGCCTGGTGTACACCCGCGGCCGGGAGTCCGGCTCGGCCCCGACGGCATACGTCACTGTGCAACCGTTGGCCGATCGGGTGGCCGACGCCCGGCGCGACGGCATCTCCGCGGTGGTGCTGGATCGTGGACTGCCCAGTGCGGGCACCGACGCGATGCCGTGGCTGCTGGCCGGCGCGAAGACGCTGTCGTATGCGGTGAACATGGCTGCGCTGCGGCACGCCGCGCGGCTCGGCGCCGACGACGTGGTGTTCGTCAGCTCCGACGGCCACATCCTCGAGGGGCCGCGCTCCACGGTGGTGATCGCCAGTGATGACTGCCTGCTGACCCCGCCGCCGTGGTTTCCGATCCTGCGGGGAACCACGCAGCAGGCGCTCTTCGAGGTCGCCCGGGGCAAGGGCTTTGACTGTGACTACCGCGCCCTCACGCTGGCGGATCTCTTTGCCGCCCAAGGTGTTTGGCTGATCTCAGCGATCACCCTGGGTGCCCGAGTGCACACGTTGGACGGCCGCCGGCTACCGCCCGCGCCGCTGTCCGGCGAGTTCGCGGCGCTGGTCGACGCCGCCGTCATCAGCGATCGCTGACCGCCGGAAAACCGGTTGTCGCCCCTGGTCGACGGGAGTACGGTCGGCGGTACACAGGGAAGGAGGTGGTCCACAAATTGATTGGCATATGGACATGTGAGGTGGCTGTCCGCTAGCAGCGCCAGGCGAGGAATCACCTGCCGCGCGCTAGGCGAATTCCAACAGCCACCCGGCCCCCGAGCCCCGGTTCGTCCAACCTGATACCAACGGCTCGGGGGCCGCTCCATGTCGGGGGCCTACCGCTGCGGCGGAGCGGGCGCCAGCGATTTGCAGGACTGCATCGCCGTGTCCCAGGTGCCCTGGTCAACCCAGAAGCTGGGTTCGCCGAATTTGCCGGCCGTAGCTGCCGGCTATGAGATTGCGGTGAGCCGGTTGTCAGGAAGCGGGGCCGGGAGCCACTGCGGCGCAGGCCTTTTGGGCCGACTCCCAGGCCGCCTGGTCGACACCGGGGGGCGGACCTGCCGGACCCGGTGCGGGACCGGCAGGGGCGCCGGCCGACACGGTCACCCCGTGTTCGGCGAGGCAACGTGCGAAGGCGCCGTGTTCGGTGGCCGCCGGGGCCGACGTGCCCACCGGAACCGGTTCGCTGGTGGCGCTGCAACCGGCCAAAGTTGCAGTGAGTAGCCCGCAGGACACGACGAGGATGCGCAGCATTCGGTCAGCCCACGAACCGCGACAGCCGGGCCGACAGGTGCGGGACCAGGCCGCCGTCGGCGTCGACGCGCTCCTCGACATAACCCAGGTCGCCGCCGTCGACGATCCCGTAGAGGCGCTTGGCGCCGCCGACCAGCACGCCGGACTTGCTGCGGGCCAGCGCATCGGTGACCAGTTCCCACGACGACGGGGTCAGCGGCCGGCCGTAGAACAGCTCGACGTAGCCGGCCGAGTGCGCCAGCAGCAACTCGATCGCCTGGGACTCGTTGGGGTCGGCGGGGTCGCTGACGAACCGCCAGAATCCGGTCTCCCGAAGGCCGTGCGCCTCGAAGCCGCCGTCGTCGGTCAGCCGCCATGAGCGGGCTTCCCAGTTCAGATAGTCCCCGCCGTCGTGCGACACGACGATCTGCTGACCGAACCGGTAGTCGCCGTTCGGGCCACGCCCTTCACCCTCGCCGCGCCACACGCCGACCAGGGGGAGCAGGGCCAGCAGTGCGTCGTGCAGGTCGGCGCCCTCGCGCAGATTGGCGGTGTCCGGCGGCAGCGGAAGGTCGTCGAAGACGGGGATGTTGCGGGGTGCGGTTTCTCTGGCGCGTTCGGCGGCTGCGGCCACGGCCCGGTCGCCGGAACCCGGGTCGACTCCGGGGAGGTTTGCGTCGTCCGTCACGACTCGTCGGTGATCAGCCGGTACAGCGTGTACAACGCGAACCAGGTGATGACCACGACGGCCGCGACAAGCATGAATTCGAAGAACAGAACCACGGGCTGCAGTCTAGTTCGTCGGTGCGGCCCAAGTCGCATCGGTGGGGCGTCGCGAGCATGCGTGAAATCTCACTGTTGACGGCGCGTCACCGGGATGGCACGCACGCTCGCGAAGAAAGCCCAGAAGCCTCGAGGCCGACTCAGGCGACTCAGGCGACCTTGATGTCGACCTCGTGGATACCCGCGCCCTCGGGGGCCACCACGGCGTCGCCGTTGCCGAGCTTCGACAGCGCGCGGACCCGCCAGGTGCCCGGCGCGGCGAAGAACCGGAAGTCACCGGTGGCCGACGCGACGACCTCGGCGGTGAACTCGTCGGTGCTGTCCAGCAGGCGCACGAACGCCCCGCCGACGGTCTGCCCGCTGCCGTCGATCACTCGGCCGGTGATGACGGTCTCCTTCTCGAGGTCGACACCCGCGGGGACGGCCTGCCCTTGTTTCGGTGCTGCGCACATAATCAACTTCCCAACTCGATCGGGGCACCCACCAGGGAGCCGTATTCCGTCCAACTGCCGTCGTAGTTCTTGACATTCCGGTGGCCCAGCAATTCCTGGAGAACGAACCAGGTGTGCGACGAACGCTCGCCGATGCGGCAGTACGCGATGGTTTCCTTGTCGCCGTCCAGACCGGCGTTGGCGTAGATCGTGGCCAGCTCCTCGTCGGACTTGAACGTGCCGTCCTCGTTGGCCGCCCTGCTCCACGGGACGTTGATGGCGCCCGGGATGTGGCCGGGGCGCTGGCTCTGCTCCTGCGGCAGATGTGCCGGCGCGAGGATCTTGCCCGAGAACTCGTCGGGAGAGCGAACGTCGACCAGGTTCTTGGTGCCGATCGCCGCGATCACCTCGTCGCGGAACGCGCGGATGGTGATGTCGGGATCCTGGGCGCTGTAGCTGGTCTGCGGCCGCTCCACGGCGTCGGTGGTCAGCGGGCGGCCGTCGAGCTCCCACTTCTTGCGGCCGCCGTCGAGCAGCTTGACGTTCTCGTGGCCGTAGAGCTTGAAGTACCAGTACGCGTATGCCGCGAACCAGTTGTTGTTACCGCCGTAGAGGATCACCGCGTCGTCGTTGGCGATCCCGCGCTCGGACAGCAGCTTGGAGAACTGCTGGGCGTCGACGAAATCACGCTTGATCGGGTCCTGCAGGTCGGTCTTCCAGTCCAGCCGCACCGCACCGGCGATATGGCCGGTGTCGTATGCGCTGGTGTCCTCGTCAACCTCGACGAACACGGTGTTCGGTGCGTCGAGGTTGCTCTCGGCCCAGTCGGTCGAGACCAGGACGTCGGAGCGGGCCATAGGGGAGATTCCTTTCGAAATGCCGATGTGGGGTCAGGTGCCGGCCGGCGCGCGGCGCAGGCGGACGGCCAGGGGATAGAGCTGGCAGCCCAGGCAGATGCCGAAGGCGGCGTTGAGGAACGCGGCGAACAGGGCGAACGCGGTGGCGATCAGGCCGACGGTCGGTGCGCCGAGGGCGAATCCCGCGGTGCCGACGACCGCGAAGACCAGGCCGATCAGCTGTGCGAACCGCAACGGGGCCACCGGTTCGCGCTCCTGCACGGGCCCGAGGCGGGGTGCGACCAATGTCGCGAAGATCCGGCCGTAGGGGTGCTCGCGGGGACCGCGGACGGCGCCGGTCGCGAATACGACGGCCTGCAACCCCAGCACGATCGCCGCCGTCGTGGTGCTGATCGAGGCGAGCAGCAGGGTGGTGATCAACACTGCGGTGGTGACCCAGGCGGCGAACCGCGGGCCGCGAACGTCCACCTGGCCGGGGTTCGAGGTCGGCACCGCCGAATTGCTGAGCTGTGACATGTCGAGGGCTTTCTGTTGTTGTCGGATGGCCGGTGTGAGCACGCCGGAAGGCTGCCCGATGAGCGACGCGGAAGAGGGCGCGAACGACTCAGCAGCTACAACAACAACAGCAACAACCCGCAACGCGGCACAGATCCACTGCGCGGCGCTTGGTGAGCGAGAGCTCGAGGCGGGCTGACATGAGGCAGAGCTTACCCAATAGTGGCCGGGTCAAGCCAATAGCGGCTGCACGGCCGAGCGCAGGTCAGCCACCGTGGGGACGCCGGTGGTGCGATAACGGGGGTGGCCGGCGGCGTCGAAGATGATGGTCGTCGGCAGCGACAGCACCGACAGCCGCCTGGCGGCATCGGGGTTGGCGTCCATGTCGACCTCGACGTGGGCGACCTCCGGTAGGGCGGCGCACGTCTGGTCGACCACCCGCCGCACGGCCGCACACGGTCCGCACCACGACGCGCTGAAGTGCAGGATCGTCGGGCCCGTGGTCGAAAGCCCGAGGTTCAGATCGCTGGTGTCGACGTGGGTGGCCGCATCGGCCGCGCGCAGCATGCCCTGCCGCAGGGTCAGCAACCGGCCGACGATGGCGCCCAGGCCGAGCACCCCGATCACGACGGCGACGACGACGGCCGTGGATGTACTCATGATTGTCTGAACCCGTTCAGTCGGACGGTTACTCCCTCGGTGATGCCCTCGATGATGACATCGGACCCGCGGGCGCCCTGGCTCGTAGGCGCGACCCCGAAGGGCAGCCGCTGGTCCGGCAGTTCGGCCCGGAACGCGGACAGGACGGCGGCCAACCGATCGCCGGGCACGTCCTGCTCGGCGGTACCCGGGCCGGTGAGCAGCCGGGTGGGGGTCATCACCAGGGTGGTGTGGTCGGCGCCGGTGACGGTCAGATCCACCGAGACGCTCACCCGCTTGTCGAATCCGGCGGCCTTCGGCGTGCCGGTGAAGATCAGGCCGTGGCTGTCCGAGATGCCCGACTCGGTGGTCAGGTCAGCGGCCGGATCGCCGGGATTGTTGATGTCCCGGGTCGGCGCCTCGACCACCAGGTCGGTGATTCCCATGAAGCTGCCCAGATGCCGGGAGTCGACGATGATGCGACTCTCCAGCTTGCCGACCTGCAGCTGTGCGTCCGGCCCGATCAGCCAGGTCGATTGCTGGAGATCGATGGAGTGCATGGTGGCCTCCAGCGATGCCTTGCCGACGTGCGCGTGTTCGACGTCGTTGGCCTTGATCTCGACCTCGCTGTAGTGCTGGGCGAGCGCCTGCGTCAGGAACGGGAAACCCAGGATCACCGCCGACGGGTCCCAGCCGAGCTGCGCCGCGGCGCGCACCGAGCGGGCCAGCCGGTACTCGGCGAAGATCGAGCTCCCGAAATCGACGACAACGGCGATCGCGACGACGACGGCGAGCACCGCCGCGAGCCGGGTCAGGACTTTTCGCACGCCGACATTGTCCCCCAGGCTGGCTCTACCAGACAGCGGCCGGGCCGGTGGCTGCTGCTCCAGAGCGATAATCCGCAGGTTGCGCGATATCGTAAACAGGCTTGGTCGGACCTCGGTCGTAACGGCGATGTGTCGGCCATGAGTCAGCGAAGTTGATCTTCGGTCGCTGGAGGAACCTGTTGGACCTATTGCTACTCACCGTCGACCCGCATCCGGAGTCGGTCCTGCCGTCGTTGTTGCTGCTGCCGCACAACGTGCGCACCGCGCCGACGGAGGTGTCGTCGTTGCTGGAGGCGGGAAATGCGGATGTGGCGATCGTCGACGCCCGCACCGACCTGGCCGCGGCCCGCGGTCTGTGCCGGCTGTTGGGCACCGCCGGCGCGACGGTGCCGGTGGTGGCGGTGGTCAACGAGGGCGGCCTCGTCGCCGTCAGCGTCGAATGGGGCCTCGATGAGATCCTGCTGCCGGGCACCGGGCCGGCCGAGATCGATGCCCGGCTGCGGCTGCTGGTCGGCCGCCGCGGCGGGATGGCCAGCCAGGAGCGCGCCGGCAAGATCAGCCTCGGTGAGTTGGTGATCGACGAAGGCACCTATACGGCCCGGCTGCGCGGTCGGCCGCTGGACCTGACGTACAAGGAATTCGAACTGCTCAAGTACCTCGCGCAGCACGCGGGCCGGGTGTTCACCCGCGCGCAGCTGCTGCAGGAGGTGTGGGGCTACGACTTCTTCGGCGGCACCCGGACCGTGGACGTGCACGTCCGGCGGCTGCGCGCCAAGCTCGGAACCGAGTACGAATCGTTGATCGGCACCGTCCGCAACGTCGGCTACAAGGCGGTGCGCCCCGCCCGCGGCCGGGCGCCCGCTGATGTCGGCGGCGACGGGGCGGCCGACCCGGACGGCGTCGACTCCTTCGGCCACACCGACGATGAGGCCGACCTGGACGGCCGGGCGGTGTCCGGCGCCCTCGCCGACCCGCTGCGCAGTCCGTGAGCCGACTCGACTGGTGCATCGGGCTTTCCGGTGAGCAGCGCCGTTCGGTTACTGAATTGGTCACCAAGGCAACAGAATTCGATGGCGTGGCACCCGTGGGCGACCAGGTGCTGCGGGAATTGGGCCACGACCGCACCGCTCACCTGCTGGCCGTCGACGACGGCCGGCTCACCGGCTATCTGAACCTGACGACGGAGATGGCCGAGCTCGTCGTCGCCCCCGCGGATCGCCGGCGCGGCATCGGTAGCGCGCTGATCACTGCCGCACTCCAGCGCAGCGACGGCACCAATCAGTTCTGGGCGCATGCCACCTTGCCGGCCGCCCGGGCCGCGGCCGCGGCACTGACGCTGGTGCCGGTGCGTGAATTGCTGCAGATGCGGCGCACGCTGCGCGACGTTCCCGGCGTCATCGTCCCCGAGGGCGTGCTGATCCGTACCTACGCCGGCCCGTACGACGACGCCGAGCTGTTGCGCGTCAATAACGCCGCGTTCGCGTGGCACCCCGAGCAGGGCGGCTGGACGGTCGCCGAGCTCGCCGAGCGGCGCGCCGAGGCCTGGTTCGACCCCGCCGGCCTGTTCCTGGCCCTCGACACGGCCGACGGCCGGTTACTGGGCTTTCACTGGACCAAGGTGCACGGCGATCCGGCCGACGGACTCGGCGAGGTGTACGTGGTCGGGGTCGACCCGGACGCCCAGGGTCGGGGCCTGGGGGCGGCCCTGACCGCCGTCGGTCTGCAACACCTGGCCGGGCGATTGTCGGTGGCCGCGGAACCGTCTGTGCTGCTCTACGTCGAGTCCGACAACGCCGCGGCCGTACGGACCTACGAGAAGCTCGGTTTCACCGTGTACAGCACGGACACCGCCTACGCGGTCCACAGCTGACCACCGCTGCCCGCAACTTCCCGTTCATCTGGCTGTTCACCGGCGGTTCACCCGCCATGGGGTTGCTGTCAATGCGCGCCGAATACCTTGCGCAGGACCACCACCGTGCCGGGGCTCCGGTGCGTACTTCGAAAAGGCGGATTAGGTGAAGCGCAATCTGTTTGGCAAGACAATGCTCGCGACGGCGTCGTTGAGTGCGATCGCGGGCATGGCGCTCTCGGCGTGCGGCAGCGACAACAACACTGGCGCCACGGGAACGTCGGCCGCCGGGTCGAAAGCCGCCGGGTCTGCCGAGTGCGGGGGCAAGAGCACGCTGACTGCCGAGGGATCGACTGCTCAGCAGAACGCCATCGCGGTGTTCAACCAGGCGTGGGGACAGGCCTGCCCGGGGAAGAACCTCTCCTACAACCCGACCGGCTCGGGTGCCGGGGTGACCCAGTTCATCGCCAAGAACGTCGACTTCGCCGGCTCTGACTCGGCGCTGAAGGACGATCAGGTGCAGCAGGCCGCCGACCGCTGCGGCGGCAACCCGGCGTGGAACCTGCCGCTGGTGTTCGGCCCCGTCGCCCTGGGCTACAACCTGCCCGGTGTGGACAAGCTGGTGCTCAACGGCGACCTGCTGGCCAAGATCTTCACCGGCGCGATCTCCACGTGGAACGACCCGGCGATCGCCGCCCTCAACAGCGGCGCCAGCCTGCCCGACACCAAGATCACCCCGATCTACCGTTCGGATTCGTCGGGCACCACCGACAACTTCCAGAAGTACCTCGGCGTGGCCGCACCGCAGACCTGGACCAAGGGTGCGGGTAAGGAGTTCCAGGGCGGCGCCGGCGAGGGTGCCCAGAAGTCAGCCGGCGTGGTGCAGGCCGTGCAGGCCACGCCCGGCGCAATCGGCTACGTGGAGAAGGGTTTTGCCGACCAGGCCAAGTTGTCGGTGACCCAGATCGACAACGGCAGCGGAGCGGTCGAGCTCACCGACGATTCGGCCAAGAAGTCGATCGAGGGCGCCAAGATCTCCGGAACGGGCAACGACCTGGTGCTGGATCTGAACTCGATCTACGGCACCACGGAGCCCGGTGCGTACCCGCTGGTGCTGGCGACCTACAACATCGTGTGCTCCAAGGGCTACGACGCCGACACGTCCGCGGCGGTGCGCTCGTTCCTGACGGTGGCGGCAAACCAGGGTCAGGCGAACCTGGCCGCGGCGGGCTATGTGCCGCTGCCGGACCAGTTCAAGGAGCGGCTCACCACGGCCGTCAACGCGATTCAGTAGTTGTTCTGCGCAGCGGTGCGAATGCGGTGAGGATTGAGGTGTATCCGTCCGATGAGCAATGAGGTCAGCGAAGGTGTCGCAGTGATGAGTCACGAGCCGGTACCGGATCCGTCGGAAGCGGGTTCGGCACAGGTCATCGGGGCGTCGATCGTTGCGCCCGACTCCAAGTCCACGGACCCGTCCCGCGGGACCAAGGTCCGCCCGGGTGACCGGATATTCGGTGGACTCGCGACGGGTTCGGGAATCCTGATCGTCGTCCTGATCGGGGCGATCGGGCTGTTCCTGCTGTGGCGGGCCATCCCGGCGTTGTCCCGCAACGAGGCGAACTTCTTCCTCTACGGCGGGAACTGGATAACCACCGACACCTCGGCAATGCACTTCGGTGTGTTCGAGTTGTTCCAGGTCACCGTATTCGTATCGCTGTTCGCGCTGGTGCTGGCAATGCCAGTGGCGCTGGGAATCGCGATCTTCTTGACGCAGTACTCGCCCCGGCGCGTCGCCGGACCGCTGGGCTATCTGGTGGACCTGCTGGCCGCGGTGCCGTCGATCATCTACGGCGTGTGGGGTCTCTACGTGCTGGCTCCGGTGCTCAAGCCGCTGGCGTTGGGGCTCAACGAGCACCTCGGCTGGGTCTTCCTGTTCGCCACCGGCAACGCGTCGGTGGCCGGTGGCGGCACGATCTTCACCGCGGGCATCGTGCTCGCGGTGATGATCCTGCCGATCATCACCGCCGTCACGCGCGAGGTGTTCGTCCAGACACCGAAGGGCCAGATCGAGGCGGCGCTGGCGCTGGGCGCCACCCGCTGGGAGGTGGTCCGGACCACGGTGCTGCCGTTCGGAATGTCGGGCTACGTCAGCGGTGCGATGCTGGGCCTGGGTCGCGCGCTGGGTGAGACCATCGCCCTGCTGATCATCCTGCGCGGCACCCAGACGGCGTTCGGTTGGTCGCTGTTCGACGGCGGTTACACCTTCGCGAGCAAGATCGCCGCTGCCGCATCGGAATTCAACGACCAGTACAAGGCCGGTGCCTACATTGCCGCCGGCCTGGTGCTGTTCGTGCTGACCTTCGTCGTCAACTCGCTGGCCCGTGCCGCGGTGTCCGGGAAGGGACGGTCATGACCTCCGCTCTGGATCGTCCGGTCAAGGCGCCCACGTTCGACGGGCTGAGCCTGCGCCGCAAGGTCACGGACAAGACCGCAACGGTGCTGGTGACGTTGTCGGTCGTCGTCGCGCTCGTGCCGCTGGTGTGGGTGCTGTACTCGGTGATCACCAAGGGCATCGAGGTCGTCACGTCCAGCTCTTGGTGGTTCAACTCCCAGGCCGGTATGACGGCCTTCGCCCCGGGCGGCGGCGCGTATCACGCCATCGTGGGCACACTCCTGCAGGGCGTGGTGTGCGCGGCGATCTCGATCCCGGTCGGGGTGTTCGTCGGCATCTATCTCGTCGAGTACGGCGGTAGCACCCGGCTCGGCCGCGTCACCACGTTCATGGTGGACATCCTGACCGGGGTGCCCTCGATCGTGGCGGCGTTGTTCATCTACGCACTGTGGGTGGCCACCTTCGGCTTCCCGCGGTCGGGTTTCGCGGTGTCGCTGGCGCTGGTGCTGTTGATGATCCCGGTGATCGTGCGCTCCACCGAGGAGATGCTGCGCATCGTGCCGATGGATCTGCGTGAGGCCAGCTATGCGCTCGGCGTCCCGAAGTGGAAAACCATTGCGCGCATTGTGATCCCGACCGCCCTGTCCGGCATCGTGACCGGCATCATGCTGGCCCTGGCCCGGGTGATGGGCGAGACCGCGCCGCTGCTGATCCTGGTCGGCTATGCGCAGGCGATCAACTTCGACATGTTCAACGGCTTCCAGGGCTCGCTGCCCGGCATGATGTACGACCAGGTTTCGGCCGGTGCCGGCGCCAACCCGGTTCCCACCGACCGGCTCTGGGGCGCGGCGCTGACGTTGATCATCCTCGTCGCGGTCCTCAATATCGGTGCACGGTTCCTCGCGAAATTCTTTGCCCCCAAGAAGATCTGAGTCAGGAGTAACGATGGCCAAGCGGCTGGATCTCAAGGACGTCAACATCTACTACGGCTCGTTTCACGCCGTCGCCGACGTGTCGATGTCGGTGCCCCCACGCAGTGTCACCGCGTTCATCGGCCCGTCCGGCTGCGGCAAGTCGACGGTGTTGCGCACGCTGAACCGGATGCACGAGGTCATTCCGGGTGCCCGCGTCGAGGGCTCGGTGCTGCTCGACGGTGACGACATCTACGGGGCCGGTGTCGATCCGGTGGGTGTCCGCAAGACCATCGGCATGGTGTTCCAGCGGCCGAATCCGTTCCCCACCATGTCGATTCGCGACAACGTGGTGGCCGGGCTGAAGCTGCAGGGCGTGCGCAACAAGAAGGTGCTCGACGAGACCGCCGAGCAGTCGCTCAAAGGCGCCAACCTGTGGAACGAGGTCAAGGACCGGCTGGACAAGCCCGGCGGCGGGCTGTCGGGTGGCCAGCAGCAGCGGCTATGCATCGCGCGCGCGATCGCCGTGCAGCCGGAGGTGCTGCTGATGGACGAGCCGTGCTCGGCGCTGGATCCGATCTCGACGCTGGCCATCGAGGATCTGATCGCCGAACTCAAGCAGGACTTCACGATCGTGATCGTCACGCACAACATGCAGCAGGCCGCCCGGGTCAGCGATCAGACGGCGTTCTTCAACCTCGAGGCCACCGGGAAGCCTTGCTTGTTTAATGATACGGCCGCCACCGAGAAGAT
>RRZT010302583.1_pt1 | contig 53095 bp, 56 predicted proteins | sample 2165551 | NCBI WGS metagenome assembly RRZT01 (sample SAMN10456910, study PRJNA506462) | wastewater metagenome | biome: wastewater; feature: sludge; material: wastewater sludge; isolation source: wastewater sludge with Escherichia coli K12::gfp cells carrying plasmid... | place: USA: Moscow, Idaho... | reverse complement strand
CTGATTTCTTTCCTTTTCCTCTCGCGAGAAAATCTACTTAAAACCATGGAACCGCACTCTGTTTTTGCTTTCTTCTCTTGTCAAATAACTTCTCTTTGCTCGATTTTTCTCATTTCTGAGACTTTTCGCTAGCAGCGAGAAAGTTAACTTGCATTACATTTTTAATGTTGTCAAATATTTTTATAGATTTTTTAAATAAAATTTTAATATTATTTTTAGCTTTTTTTTATAGCAATCCTGTCAATATTTGCTATAATTAAAGGTAAAATTTGTGTCCTATTTTTATATTAAGCAATTCGTTTATCTAAAATGAAGCAGTTTCTAATTTGTGAGACCTTGAATGACTTCTTTAGATGTTAAAATAGAATTACAACCATCAACACTTTTACCAGCCTGCCAGTAATCTTTATAACCAGCTCCCTCCATGGATGCTCTTTTTAATTTCCATACAGCTTGGAGAGTATAATAAGTGCGCATCCAATGTTTAAACTTTTTATGCTGTAGCAGGTATCTAGAAATAAAGTTTGCTTTAGTTCCAATTCTTTCAATGTATTCTGTTTTTATAACAGAAACAGGAACTCCGGATATTTTTTCTGTAAGAACAATATCTTTAGATGTTGCTTTGATAATTGCATTTTTATAGTCCTGATGTGCATTGCATTCTAATGTAGCAATAAATCGGGTTCCCATTTGAACGCCCGCATAGCCTAAATTTAATGCATTCACAAATGTATTTTTATCGCCAACGCCTCCTGCACAAATTATTGGAACTTTAAATTCTTCTAAATCTTTGATAATTTTTTCAACATCCAATTCTCCTGCATGACCACCAGCTCTATTATTCACACAAATAAGTCCATGGACACCAGATGAAATTGCTTTATCAGCCCATTTTTTATTTGTGACATCATGATAAACAACTCCTCCCAAGGGAGATACTTTATCTACAATCCATTTTGGATTTCCTAGTGAAGTAACAAAAAAACGAACACCTTCTTCAAGAGCAATATCAAGCCACTTTCTCATTCTATTTTCATAAATTGAAGAAGATTTTTCAGTTATAATATTCATGCCTATTGGTTTTTTAGTTAGATTCTTTATTAATCTTAAACCATCTCGAAATTCATGTTTATGAACAAATACAAGCGATAAAGGCTGAATAATTCCAATTCCACCTGCTTCTGATACTGCAGCAACAAGTTCTGGATTACTGCACGGATACATAGCACCACAAATAATAGGATATTGAATTCCTATTTGTTTTGTAAAAACAGTTTCATAATTCATATTTATATTCTCTAGTTTTATTTAGCTAATTTAATCTTATACGCCAAGTAGCATGAACTTTAGTAACAATCTCATTTTTTTCATCTATAACATTTGCTGTTATTCTTAAATCTTCATTGTTTTTTGTAGTTGAAAGATATTGAAACAAAGATTCAGAAATTAAATTTCCTCTTGCTTTTTTAAGGTACTCCACTTCAATTTTTACAAGAATTGCCATTGCTGTTTTAGGTAATTGCGAAATAAGACATAAACCTGTTGAAAACTCACCAACATTAGCAAGAGCAATTGCATGAATACAATTTAAATGGTTTCTTACAGCTCTTTTGTCTCTTAACATAACTCTTGCCTGACCGTTTTCAATACTAAGAACCAAAGGAGAGACAGATCCTGTATAAGGAATGTATTTAGAGACAATTGTAGAGAAAATTTTATTACCGCCAGGAATTTTTTTAAGTTTTTCCCAACCAACTTGTATCATTTCACTAGGCGATGAAAAATCAGGAAGAAATTTTTTCATAATATCGATCCTTCAATTGGATTTAAGAGAACGAATCGATATTACCTTCATTTAAAAAAATTTAACAATCGAATTTAAAAATGTTTATTCGGATTCTTCATGATCATATAGACTTTGACGAGAGATTCCTAAAGCTGATGCTATTTTAGATTTATTACCACCATACTTTTTTGATGCTACATTAATCATAATTTTGCGTAGAACATCTTTTGCTTCATCAAAACTTTCACCAGACGAAATATATTTTAAAAGAGCTTCTCCAAATCTTCCCTCTAATACATCTCCATAATTTTTAGATGAGGATGAATTTGTTACTGATGTTTCACCTTGAGCAACTCTCATGCTTCCAATAATTTCTATATCTGAAGGATAAATTTGGCTTCTATGATCAGATAACGCTTTTGAAAGTGCATTTTCTATAATTTGGTGAAGAGTTCTAAAATTAGCTGGAAAAGCATGATTTGCCGCAAGATCTAATATTTTTCCGATCACTTCATGATTTGCCGAAACTTTTAAATCCTCACTTGATTGGCATAATTGCTCAAATATATATTGAATTACCTTTGATAGTTCTTGATTTAAGTCTGAAATGGAAGGTAGATCGATTTCTCTATGAGCATAAGCTTCAAGAAAACCTGGTACGATCTTTTTTTGATAATCTGTGCAGTAGGTTCCAACAAATTTTATAAGACTAATAGAAAGACTTCCTTCTCCCAATACAGAAGGGACAAATTCGGAATCAAAAATACTTTTTAATTTATTTTGATTTTCATGGGATAGCGCATGAAGATTATCAAGCACTAAAACCCCACCAACTGCTCTTTCAAATAAACTCAGTTGCAAAGTATTTCCTATGGTTCTGGAATCACCAAATAATAGAATTGAATTTGCTTCATCAGACTTTGAAGCACAATCGTGGTACACAATATTTCTTGAAATACTTCCATAGTTTTGTTTTAAAAATTGATGCGCAAACAATTGGGAACCTATTGTTTTTCCTGTTCCAGGAGCTCCACAAATAAGCAATCGTTCTTCTTTTCTTCTCATAGAATGCTCAAAGGCATCTGATGTTTGTTTTTGAAGATATATTTCTTTTGAAAAACGAGAATCAAACTCCATAATTTTTAATTTGCGTATAATTGTAGCTTGTAAAGCACCTGCACCAAGCGTTTTTGTCAATGAAAAGGAATCTTTTAATTTAGGACAAAACATATCGGCACCTGCTCGAATAACTTTGGCAGGCAAATCAAGATCATCTGAATTTGAAATCATAATCACAGGCAGACCAGGTAAAGTTGATCTAAGATCGGGAAGGAGATCAACACCCCACTTGTTTGAGCCCTTATAAAAACAATCGACAACACAAACGTCGTAAATATTTTTTCTTAAAAGTTTTTCAGCAGCCTTAATGCTATCTGCAGTATCTGCCTTCCCCCCCAATCCTTCAATGGCAAGCACAATGTCATCAGCGTCTTCTGGAGTATCATCCACAACTAACCAACGCGAAATTGGAAATACTTTAGATACCATTACTTAGAATCTCCGATCCAATTTAAAGCCAATCCTTCAATTCTTTCTTTTTTTGTAATTAAACGCAAAATAAATGATTCTGGAATATTTATTTCTTCATCCGATACAATTTCAACCTTTTCTGAGTCATTTACACTTGAAATCAATGAATTTAATTCATCTTTATTAATTATAAAATCTTTTAATCCATTTTCAATTGCAAAATGAATAAGATCATTATTTTTAAAATAAACAACTCTTTTTCTTTTATGAACTGTAACAGGTACGTCAATAATTTTAGGATCTATAATTTCGGCTGGGATATCAAAACCTGTTTCAACTATATTTCCTTCAATTGTAAAAAGCATCCGTCCTTTTAATTTAAAAAGTCCTCTTTTTATAATAGAAAGTCCTCTTCCTGACCTTCCAAAAAATTTAAAAAACACGGGTGAATCTATATTTTTTAAATCGATACGATTTGTTAATTTAGCCAAATGAATAATTAATGCCGAAAAAAAAGAGATTTTTGAATAAACACGAAATGATAGAAAACTATTAGAATAAAATAATTTTAATTTTGATGGGGTTATTGAATGTTTAATAGAATTTGATGATAAATTAACAATTATTCTTTCAAAAATAGAAATATCAGAGATTGGAATTTTTAAATTTTTTGGAAGATTGTTTATAATATCACAGTTTAAAAAATGTGTTGTTATATACTCTAATATTTCATCAGTATCTAAGTCTTTATGAGCATTTATTTCTTGATAAACCTCGTTAGAAGACCTTATTTCAATAGCCAAACGCTGTAATATTCCTCGCACAGAAGAAACATTATAGTTGAGATCTTTCTCTTGATATTTAGAACTGATAGCATCTAAAATTTTAGCAATATCATGCTGCGCATCTAAAATGAGAGTTTGATAAAACTGTAAGTTTTTTCCTCTAACTTGAACTGCTTTTTGAGCTAATATTCTTACATTTAGCCAATTGATTTTATCGGTTTTATCGAGAAGTTCATCTACATCTTCTGTTTGTTCTAATAATTTTCCTGCATATTGAATTGATTGAAGCATTGCTAGAATACAAATTCCCCAAAATAATATAACAGCTAAAGAAACAATAATTGGCAAAGAAATACTACTATACTCAAATAATCCTAATGAACTTTTGCTGCATGTATTAATAGTCAACTCAACCAAATAAGGAAAAGGAGAGCGATGAGGCTGAAAGTATTCGGTTCTTTTTTCAAGACAATCGGATGGGGGATCATCGGAAGATACCCATTCCCCAATAAGATGACGCTCAGGATTAAGGAAATATACAGAAACCTTAGCTACCCTTTCCTGACTTTGGTTCTTTTTAGAATCAAATGTAAAATTCAGATATTCTTGCATCAAGGATTGAGATTGATCCTGAAGCCCTTGAGAATCTAACTCAGCAGTACCAAGTATGCTTCCAGATATCCCCCCCATTATCAGAGAGACGTCATGCCTAAGATTGGCTATTCTTTGCGCCCTAGCGGTTAGAGTCCAAATAATTACATAGAGAATGACAAATCCGACAGCTGAAATGATAAAATATGCCAATAAAGATCCTGAGTTAAATCGAAACTTTAGGTTTATGCGCATGTTATCGTTCATTCCATAATTACTCAAGAATCTAAAAAACTAGAAACATAGGTTCAATACTATCAATAACACAATACTTTCAAAAAGCCCAAGCCCTTAAAAATGAGGGGATTCTAAAAAACCCTTTTTTTAAACTATAAAAGAAGCTTCCTTTTTAAAAAAGCAAATTTCCCTTGCAAATTGCAATACCGAATGATATTGCCATCGTTCGAGCGATTTTTTTATATGAAAGAATTGCTAAAAGATTGCACTTAAATTGTATTTAATTTTTTTAACTATTTCAGGAGGTTGGTATGCACGGATCACGTCATCGTCGTAAGCATCCAAAAGGTCGTCGTAAAGTTGGTCGTAAGAAAAGAAAATTACTTAGACGCCGTCGTGCTGCAAGGACTGGTGGTAAGTAATTAACCGCTTTTAAGTCTTACAAAAAAGCCTTCTTAGTTTTCTAAGAAGGCTTTTTTGCTTTTATTTATTTTTAAATTCCATTAGCCTCTAATTGTACTACAATAAATTCTTTTAATTTTTTAAGCGAAATTCTATTTTTTTTATTGATTAATTTTTCAATTTCTTGATTTCTCAATTCCAAATTATTTTTTAGAAAAAAGTTTTCTGCAATACTCTGTAAAGCATTTAATCGATCTAAATCGAGCCACTCTGCTTTATTTGGTAATGAGTTTTCTTCTTTAAAATTAAGAGGACAATGATCAACTGCAAGCTGGATTTGGTTTTTTTCATCTGAAATTTTATATTGAAGAGCAAGGCCTTGTGTTCTACAAATCGTAGGACGAGCATCATAGATTGTACATTTTCCCTGTCTCAAGAAGGAACAAGGTTTGTTTACTTTTCCCAAAGTATTTTTTTGCTCCGCCATTTCAGAACTTTTGAGATCGTTCAATAGTGTGAGTTTATTTTCTAATGACAAAAAATTGACCCACTCAATAATATGATAAGCCTCTGCTTGGAATACTGTTAAATCAACAAAACAACATTTAGAACAACCCATACTACATGACATATGATTTGAGTTTTTTTCATAAAATCTATCAAAAAACTCAGAGCTATTTTTATGTAAACTCACGATAGGCTGTAGCGAAAGGGATGGCTTATTCGACATGCTTAGTATTATCCTTGAAAAGAGTCATAATTTGGTAAGTAGCTTGTTTTTAGCAATGCTTACAAAATGATAAAGTAGTGATTAGCAATAAAGGAAGTCAAGATGTTTAAAAAAATTCTAAGAAAATTATTTATTTTTCTAATTTATGGATTCGTATGGCTTTTTGTGTTTTCTATTCCCGTAGCTAATGGAAAAAGCCTTTATCAGATAGGTTATTATTATGTGGTAGACACAAAACCAGTACATTGGATTTTAAATAAAGCATATTATGGCGCTAAAACGACAGAAAATACAGCAAAAGATACTGCCCATGAAGTGATTGACAAAGTAAGTTCAGAAGTGAAAAAATAAAAATTCTTTCCTTAGAATTGCGGGAAAGAAATAACCCGCATTATACTTCAGGAACTGAACGATTATGACCCTTCCACAGCTTTTATTGTCCTCGCTTGAAAAAGAAATTGCACACATTCCTATTCAAAAACTCCAAAAAGCCTATGCAGTACTCTCAAATAATTACAGATTAAATCGAAAAGATATGGATCAAAATTTTACCTTAGAAGAGCAACGATTGTCTTATATCGCAGCAAGAATGCCTTCTACTTATGAAACGGTTTATAAGGTTTTATCTGAAATAAATACGGAACAAATTGAATCTATTTTAGATATTGGCGCTGGTCCTGGTACAGCATCTTGGGCTTGTTGTGAAACTTTTGATACCATTAAAAATATTACTTTAGTTGAATACAATGCAGATATGGCTTCATTAGGAAAAAAAATTGCCCAAAATCATCCTATCTTAAAAAATGCAAATTGGATTATTCAAGATATTGTAAATTCTAAATTAGAATTAAACAAAGCTGATCTTGTCATAGCTTCTTATTCTTTTAATGAAATTGAAGATAAAAACAAAGAACATATCTTAAAATTTTTGTTAGATAAAACAAATAAGTATTTAGTTATAATAGATCCAGGGACACCAGAATCTTTTAAATCCATTCATTTTGCCAGAAAATGGTTTTTAGAAAATAAGGTAAACATTGTAGCACCCTGCTCTCACTCCCAAAATTGCCCTGCTTTTGAACAACAAGATTGGTGCCACTTTTATACTAGAGTACAAAGAACCCAACTTCATAAAATATTAAAAGAGGGTGAAAAAGGATATGAAGATGAGAAGTTTTCCTATATAATCGTATCTAAGGTTGCTACTTATAGCTATGAGTCTAGAATTATTAGACATCCAGATATTCATTCAGGCCATTTGAAACTCAATTTATGCACCTCAAAAGGTTTTGAGACCATTACATATTCCAAAAAAAATGGCGCCAAATACAAAAAAGCAAGAAAATCGGACTGGGGAGATCGCTGGGAAATTACTAATTTTGAAGAATAAGTTTCATTTTTAGGGATTCTTAAAAAAAGAAGCTATTGACGAATGCAAACCTCTGTTTATTTTCCTTTTGTACAGGTTCTTTCAAAAAAGACCCTTTAACTAAATCATTTTATTTCAACAACTTATAAGGACAGACAACTATGACAGCTGAAGTTCACTCGTTTCAGGCCGAAGTTCAACAACTTATGAATCTTATGGTACATTCCCTTTATTCCAATAAAGAAATTTTCTTAAGAGAACTTATCTCTAACGCAAGTGATGCTGTTGATAAACTTCGTTTTGAAGAAATTACAAATCATAATTTGTTAAAATCAGATAAAGAAAATTCGATTTCCATTCGTATGGATAAAGAAAATTCTATATTATTTCTTGAAGACAATGGCATTGGCATGAGTAAAGATGATCTCATGAACAATTTAGGAACAATTGCAAGCTCTGGCACTAAAAAATTCCTAGAAAAATTATCTGAACAAGACAAAAAAGATTCTAACTTAATTGGTCAATTTGGAGTTGGTTTTTATTCTGCTTTTATGGTTGCAAAAAAAATAATTGTAGAAAGCCGCTCTGCTCATGGAGCTCCTGCTTATAAATGGACTTCTTTAGGCGATGGTTCTTACACTCTTGAAGAAAGCGCTAAAGAAACAAGAGGAACTCTAATTGAAATTCATTTAAAAGAAGAAGAAAAAGAGTTTATTGAAGATTGGCGTATTCGCGGTATTGTTAAAAAATATAGTGATTATGTTACTTATCCTATTTTTATGATAGAAACAAAAGAAGACGGACAAATTGAAGAAACTAGATTAAATAAATCTACTCCAGTTTGGGCTCGTAATAAACGCGAAAATAAACCAGAAGATTATCAAGAGCTCTATAAACAAATTTCTATGGACTGGAAAGAGCCCATGTTATGGGAACACATAAGCGTAGAAGGTTTAGTTCCTTTTAATGCAGTAATTTTTGTTCCTACAGAAGCTCCATTTGATCTTTACACAAGAGATAATCACGGTCTTCATCTTTATGTTAAAAGAGTTTCTATTACTGAAAAATGTAAAGAATTATTACCAGAATATTTAAGATTTATTTCTGGTGTTGTTGAAACAGATGAATTGCCTTTAAATGTTTCTCGCGAAATATTACAACAAAATAATAAATTGCCACAAATTAAAAAACAAATTATTAAAAAAGCTTTATCTTCCCTTCAACATTTGTCTACATCTGACAATGAAAAATATTTAAAATTCTACCAAACGTTTGGTGCCGTTTTAAAAGAAGGCTTTCATTTTGATTATGAGCAACACGAAAGTTTAAGTGAACTTATTCGCTTTAAATCTTCTAAAACAGGAAAAGAAGGCTGGATATCTTTTAAAGAATATATTGAACGTAAAGCAGAAGGCCAAAAAGAAATATATTATTTAACAGGTCCAAACTTTGAATCTGTTGAACGTAGCCCTCACCTTGAAGACTTAACATCACGTGGCATTGAAGTTTTATTCCTCATAGATCCTATCGATGAGTGGTTTATTATGAGCTATGCAAAACATGGCGAATTTAATCTTAAATCAATCAATAAAGGTGATTTAGATCTTTCTGGCGTTGGCAAAGAAAACGAAGAAGAAAAAAAGAATGAAGAAAAACCAGTTGAAGAACTTGTTGGCCTATTAGATCTTTTCCGTACAAAATTATCTGATGAAATTAAAGAAGTGAAAATTTCTAAACGCCTACGTGAAAGCGCTTGCTGTTTAGTTGCAGATGAAAATGGGATGACTGCCCATATGGAACGTATCATGAAAGCAACAGGGCAAGGCATGGGGAGCGTAAATAAGAGAATTCTTGAAATTAACCCATCACACTCTTTAATTAAAAATCTTGCTGATCGTAAAAATAAAGGGACAGATGACTCTACATTATCTGAATGGGTTGAAGTTTTATATGAAACAGCACTTTTATCTGAAGGTAGCCCAGTGAAAAATCCTGGTACTTTTGCTAAGCGTTTAACAAAAATCATGGAAATGGCTTCTAATAAATAAGAAAATTATTCCGAAAGGAAAAGATTACCTTATTACTTTAGTTTAATCCCCTCAATTTTTTAATATATATTAAAAAGAATATGAGGGGATTTTTTTATGGAAGTGTTTGACTCTGAAGGTAAATCTATATTTGATTCAGCTCCTAAAAAAAAGAAAAGATATGTTTTATATTTATTTAAATTAACAAGAGATGATGAAACAAGAATTCGAACCGTAGAAAAAGCAATTCAAAACTCTTTATCCGAACATATTATGGTACGATTTGAAGACCCTAACGAAGCCTTAAAAGCCTTAATAGTAAAAAATATTGAATTGATATTTATTGATTCTTCTTTATTTGATGACGATAAAATTGCAATTGATTTTGGAGTAGAATGTAAAAAAAGAAAAAAATGTCCTTTATTTTTTATTGCAAAAAATGAAGATATTTTAATCACCGAGTATAGAAAAAAACTTGCTTTTTATGAAGAACTTGACGATTATTTTAAAGACCCAATTGATTTTATGGAAATCACTCGAAAATTAAAAAGAGCTTCAAATACAATTGGAAGAAAAGCGAAAAGATTTTCACTAGGAATTCCAATTAAATTATACAGACTTAATGATGATAAATATTATGATGTCATACTAAATGATATCAGTTTAGTTGGTTTTAGTATTTCTATTGTAGGAAATGAAATGTTAAAAACCAATGAGCAAGTTAAAATAAAAGTACCAATAAACGAATTTAATTTATTTCATCCCACTTATGGAGAATTTTTACCCGTTTCAGGAAAAGTAAGAAGAATATCTATTAATGGCCATATTTTTGGTTGTTCAATTGAATTTTCAACACCAATGCAACTTGAAGTCCTTATGAATTTACTTGAAAAAGTAACAAGAAAAATGCGCATGGTTAAAATTGCCGAAAAACCTAAAAAAGAAGTAGATCCTGTACCAGTATAAAGTTTTTAATTTTTTAATTGTTTTGCATAATCATAGAGATATTGAATTCCACTGATTAAACTTGCCGCTAATGCAAGCATAATAAAAAATTGTCCTATATAATGGAATGGAACAAACCATAAAGTACCACAAATTGTTAAACCTATAATACCTAAATCTTGAAATGTTGTTTTTGTTTTTCCTATAAAACTAGAAGGAATTTGTATACCATCTTCTATAGCAGCTAAACGAATCGCATTTATACCAAGATCACGAACAATAATAATGACAGCAATAAGGCCATCCATTCTGTGTTTTTCAACAAGAATTACCATAGCAGAAACAACTAATAGTTTATCTGCAAGAGGATCGAGGAGCTTACCCAAAACAGTTTCAACATTAAATTTTCGTGCAATCCATCCATCAAAAAAATCGGTGATAGCAGCTACTGCAAATACAATTGCCGCTGCAATGTCTGTCATGCTTGGATTTTTGATAGGATTTATAATTCCAAAATGACCAGATTCAGAAGCAACTTCACCCAATGACATAAGGTAAACTACCACTGGAATGCACATTATTCTAAGAAAAGTTAGTCTATTTGGTAGTTTCTTTAACCAATTTGGCAAATTTTTATTGCCTGTAGAAGTCTCATCTAAAGATTGCTTATTGTTTTTAAAAAAAGATAGAATCAAGAGCAACCTCACAATATAAAAATATTATAGAATAGAATTTAGATTATCACATTCATACCCAGCTCACATTGTTTTGCAACGGACTAGCGCATTTTTCAAGACCGAACGTAAAATTTATATAACATTTTCTATTTTAAATATCCTCTAGTTCAAAATTTTTGATTTATCCAATCAAACAAGATAATTAAAAAAATATATTAATGAAGATTTATTAAGCAAAAGTATATTCTAATCTTTCACTGGCATGAAACTATTCGAAAGAGATATAATCTTGACATCGAATCTTCAATGTATAGTCTACTTCATTGAGATAAAAAAGTTCCCGTATGTTCTCTCATTTAATTTATGCAAAAGGGGTTCCCATATGAGCGTATTAGTAGGACGTCAAGCGCCAAACTTTAAAGCAGATGCTGTGGTAAATAATGACTTTAAAGAAGTTTCCCTTTCTGATTTTAAAGGGAAAAAATATGTTGTTTTATTTTTCTACCCTCTCGATTTTACATTTGTTTGCCCAACAGAACTTCATGCTTTTCAAGAAAAACTTGAAGACTTTACAAAAAGAGATGTTGAACTTATTGGATGTAGTATTGACAGCAAATTTTCGCACTATGCTTGGCTAAATACTCCAAAAAATAAAGGCGGTATTGAAGGAGTAAAATATACTCTTATTTCTGATATTCACCGTACCATTGCCCGTGATTATGACGTACTTAGCGATGGTGGCGTAGCTTATCGTGGTCTATTTTTAATTGATAAAAGTGGTGTAGTTCGTCACCAAATTATTAATGATCTTCCATTAGGTCGTAACGTTGATGAAGCCATTCGCCTTGTAGATGCTCTTCAACATTTTGAAAAACATGGTGAAGTTTGTCCTGCTAACTGGAATAAAGGCAAAGACGCTATGAAAGCAACTCAAGATGGCGTCAGCAATTACTTATCTAAACATTAATTATAACTAAATCTGTTATATTATTTTAAGGCTCTTTAAGGCGCTTCCCTTAAAGAGCCTTTTTCTTAAAAAAAGGGTTATTATGAATAAAAAATTATTTATATTAAAGAAATTAATTGTTTTTTTACCTTCGATTTCTTGTTTTTTTTTATCTTTAAATATTAACGCTCAAGAACAATCCTTTCCTAGTTTAAGTAAACTGGAAAAAAATGGATGCGCTGTTAGTGCTTTAGTAATACGCTTAAATGATGGAAAAGTATTAGCAGATTTAAATTCAGACAAACGCCTTTCTCCTGCTTCTGTAACCAAGCTTATTTTAGGTGCAAATATTTTAGAGACTTGGGGACCAAATAAAACATTTTCAACTCAATTTTATTTGAGAGGAAAATTAAATAAAGATATTTTAGAGGGAGATCTTGTTTTTTATGGAGTAGGAGACCCTTCTCTTACAAATGAAAAATTATGGTTTTTAACTACAGATATTGCAAGATTTGGAATAAAAAAAATAACTGGAAAAATTATAATTAATAATTCTTATTATGGAAAAGTAACAGACGATGAAAATAGAGCATCGGGAAAAACAAAAAGCCATAATGCCTATGATGCTCCTTTATCTTCTTCAGCAATTAATTTTAGTGTATTAGCAATCGTTGTTAGCCCTGCACAAAAAGAAGGGCTTCCTGCTAAAATAGCAATTGAACCTTACCCCATACCTAGCGCCAAAATTACCGGTACTGTAAAAACAACAAAAGAAGACTCTTCTCCACAAATTATTGTTTCAAGAATTTCAAAAAATGGAAAAGATGTTTATTCTGTATCTGGAAATATTCCTTTAAAATCGACTGCGCAAAGAATTTATCGCTCTGTTTCTAATGCGGATATTTATGCTGGAGAAACTTTAAATGCATACTTACAAAGTGCTGGTATCGAAACTTCAGGCTTAATAGAAATAGAATCTAAAAATTTAAATAAAAACGATATCCCAATGGCATCTATAAATGGGTATCCAATTGAATGGCAACTCAAAGGTATATTTGAAGTTAGCAATAACTATACAGCAGATATGTTAACTTTAAATCTTTTAAATGAAACAAATCCAAATAATAAAGGAGATTTAAAAGAAGGAGGAACACTTCTTGAAAAATATATGAAAAATATATTAAAAAATTCAACTTGGAATACTTCAAAAAATGTAAATACTCCTATAATTTTAGAAAGTGGAAGCGGTCTAACTCCAAATAATCGTCTATCTGCTAGAGATATTATTTCTGTGTTGGATCATATCTATTTTAATGGTAGAGCATTTCCAGCGTATCTTAATGCTTTGCCGATTGTTGGAGACGAAGGGACGCTTAAAAAAAGATTTACTTCTTCTTCAGAAAAACATCTTCAAGGAAGATTAAGAGGCAAAACAGGAACTTTAACAGAACCTGTGCACGTATCTGCTCTAGGAGGCTATAGCCGCCTATCAAATGGTGATTTTGTTTCATTTGCAATTATTGTAAATGGAATCAAATCTAAAGCACAAATTGATCTAAAAAACATACGAGATGCGATAGACTCGGACCTTGCAAAGGTTTTGCCATCGGAGCTTTAAAAAATGGAAAGAAAAACTAAGGGAACCTACACACTACGTAGATTGTTTCCTTCGCTTTCAGAAGAAGATTTACTTCGTTTCCAGGAAAATTCATCCGTTATTAGGCTAAAAAAAGGACAAAATCTTTTTATCTCTGGCGATACGCCACGCTCTATATATGGCGTTGCTAATGGATGTTTAAAAATAGTTAGAGAGAGTCAAGAAGGTGAAAGTGTTATTACAAGAATTGTAAGAGCAGGACAAATTGTTGGAATACGTGAAGTATTTGGAGAGTTCAAATACGGAAGAACTTCTGTAGCATTAAAAGATAGCGAAGTTTTTTCCATTGAAAAAACAATTGTTCTTGACTTAATTCAACGCAGTCCAGCTGTTTCATTACAATTTATGAAAATATTTTGCAACGAACTCTCTCGACTCGAAAAAAGAATTGAATCCGATCTTTACCGACCTGCAAAAAATAGAGTAGCATCAGTTATATTTGAACTTTTCAATTTATTTGCGGATGAAGGTGCACAAAACTTTGAGCCTCCTCTAAATAGAAGAGACATTGCCGAATTAGCCGACGTAACGCCCGAAACAGTAAGCAGAGCGATTGCTGATTTTAAACAAGCAGGAATTATGGAAACCCATGGTTCTTCATTTACAATTTTAGATACTATTTCACTTCAAAACGAAGCTGAAGAAAGATAATGAATTAGAATGTCATGTTACCTTTCATGCGAAAATATTGAGCTAAAGGTTGGTTTTCATACTCTCATTACAAACTTTTCTCTAATTCTGAATCCATCGCAGTCCATTGCGATTACGGGCTCAAATGGTACTGGAAAAACAACTTTATTAAGGGTTCTTGCTGGTATTTCCAAACCACACAATGGTAAAGTAACTGCAATGGAAGAACAACTTTATCCTAATAATGAAATTAAACACGAACATTTTTCTGTTTTTTTATCGAATATTCCATCACTTTTACTAGATCATTGTACCATTTGGAATTTAGAGTTTTTCGCAAATTCATTTGGATTAAAATTTTCAGTTGATGAATTTAAAAATGCCTTAAAAAAAGTGGGTCTTGAAAATAGAGAAAATCAAATTGCAAGAACATTATCAACAGGACAAAAAAGACGTTTGAGTTTAGCTGGATTAATATTAATTAAACCTAATATAATTTTAGCTGATGAACCTACAAATGGACTCGATGAAATGGGAAGTAATCTTTGTATAAATATATTCGAAGATTTAAAACAAAATAATTCATCATCAATTATAGTAGCTACTCATGATAAAAATATAATTGACTGGTGCCAAGAAAAAATTTCTTTAGAAAATTTCATACCTAATGAGAAAAAATTAAAATCTAAAATTAAGGTTTTACTCTAAAATGCTGTCTGAAACAAAAAAGAACAAAATTAAAATTTCAAATTGGTTTTTTAGTTTTATTTTAATTAATAAAATAAGCATGAGATCAATTTGGGCTAGAAAAGCCTCTTGGTTTGGAACTCTTATTTTTGCATGTTGTTTATTAATTTTATTTCCATTTGGATTAGGAACAGAAGCTCTAAATCGAGCAGATATTCAAATAGGATCTTTTTGGATTATTAATGAATTTATTGCCATACTTGCTATCAGTCGTATGTTTGCCCCAGAACAAGAGTCCTATGCTATGGACTTTTTATTATCGTCAAAAACTTCAAAGTCTGCCCTCCTAGCAGGAAAAATATCATTTACAGCCCTTCAAATTTTATCTTTGCAAATTCCAGTTACATTTTTATGGATAATATTATATAATATATCTAGTAATATCATGTTGGATCTTTTAAAAATTATGATACCTGTAAGCTTGATTTTTAACATTGGTACTGCAAGTTTAGGGGCGTTAGTATCATGCCTAACGGCAAGAAGCTTAGCAAAAGAAATTTTATTGCCTATGCTTTTTTTCCCCCTTCAAAGTGGAATTTTACTGGCTGCAGTTTCATTAACAATTCAGGTAGGAAACAACTCGTTACTAGGAGCTTTTAGTTCAGATGCATGGTGGACCATTTTAATTGCTTATCCACTTTTATTTACAGCTCTTGGCTTTCTTCTTAGTAACATCCTTCTTCAGGAATAAAACATATATGAAAATAGATGAATTGATTCATTATGAAATACCAAATACAATAAAAAAGCCAATTAAGAGATGGAATAGTTATTTATTCCTTTTTTCAATCATTCAAATTATGGGTTGGTATTTAGCCCTTTTTTATGTTGGTACAGATATAGATCAAGGAAATGTTTATCGAATTATTTTTGTACATGTTCCTGTTGCTTGGTGTGCTTTTTTTTGGGTGTTTTTAAGTGCAATTTTTGCAATTCTTACTTTAATAAATACAAAAAAATCTGAAATATTCGATCGTAGTAGTCACGCCGCTATTGAACTTGGCACTATATTTTCATTATTAACTTTAATTACAGGAAGTGTTTGGGGAAGACCAACTTGGGGAGTTTGGTGGGACTGGGATCCAAGATTAACTTCAAGCTTAGTTATGTTTTTAGTTTGTTGTGGATATTTGGTATTACGCCATTTTACTCCCGATCTAAAAACAAGAAGAAATGTATCCGCTGTTATTTCCATTATTGGTTCCGTAAATGTTCCAATTGTATATTATAGCGTAAATTTATGGAGATCCGTTCACCAACCTCAAACGTTTGCTGAAAAAACTCAAAATTCATCTTTAGATATTACATTGGTTTTATTATTTAATTATTTAGCAATGTTTTTATTAAGCATCGCAATTTATAAAATAAGAAGACAATCTATTTCTGCTAAAGAAACATTAGAATCAGCTAGAGGTGAACAATGAATTCAGAATATGGGAATACAGGTTGGCAAATTTTTGTTTATTCAACTTATATTTTTGTTGCGATCAGTCTTTTTTTATATATTTTTATGTCAATATACTCACGAAAAAAAAGTTTAAAAGCTATGCAAGATGAAGGCTTTTTTAATGATAAAAAGTCTGATTTAAACCCAAAAGAGGATGTAAAGGAATGAAACTAAATGGTGGACAAATTGCAGGATTATTAATTGTTATTGGGTCATTAAGTTTAATCATATATCAAGCAACTCGGAGTGAATCTTCTGTTACTTTTTATACTCCTGCAGAAGTTTATGCAAATCCAATTAAATTTGATGGAAAATTATTTCGAGTTTCTGGTTTGGTTTTAACAGGATCAAAACAATGGGATCCCAAAGCAAGTGATCTTAAATTTAAAATAACAGATTTAGAGGGTCATGATTTTCAAATTCATTACAAAGGAATTCCTCCTGATCTTTTTAAAGAAGGCCAAGGAGTTGTTGTTGAAGGTCGACTTATTGGCAATCCCGATGAAACTCAAAAAGAAAAGTTAATATCTGCAAATTTGCTTATGGTTAAACATAGTGAAGTTTATGATACAAAAAAAGATCACAAACAAATGAAAGAAGCTAAACTGCTAGATAGTATTTTAAAAGATCAAAATATTGATAAAAACCAAATAAAGTCATCTAAAACAGAGAATATAAATGCAAAAAAAGAATTTTAATAAAAAAAATTTAATTATATCAGGTTCTATTTTAATATTTTTTATGTCATTAATGATTTATGCTTTAAAACAAGACCCTAATTTTACACCTAGTCAATTAGTTGGAGAAAAAGCACCAATTATTTCTGCTCCCATTGCACAAGGTGGATCTTTTAATTCAGAAAATTCATTTAACAAAGGAAGATGGGTTGTTTTAAATTTTTGGTCCTCCTATTGTGTTGTCTGCAGAAGTGAAGCTCCAGAAATTGAAAATTTTTACCAAACAGTTACTTTAAATAGTACAACCAACCCAGACATTGTTAGTATAAATATTCAAGATGATAAAGAAGCAATTTCACAATGGCAAAGTAACTACGGCCAAACATTTCCTGTTGTCCAAGACACAAAAGGATTAATATCTATTCAATACGGAGTAACCGGAACTCCTGAAACTTTTTTTATTGATAAAAATTCTGTTGTGCGATACCGTATTGCAGGCCCCGTAAACAAAAATATAATTTTAAAGTTTATTGATTGGCTTGAAAAAAATCCAAATTCTAGCCAAGACGATGCCACAAAAGCTCTTATGAATATGAGAAACAATTCCTAATGTCTTTAGATGATCCAATATTTACAAAAATAAATGAATCTTTTACATGTTTAAATTGTCATTTTTCTGTTCCTCAAGCTCAAAGTACTTGTCGGGATCACTGCCCAAAATGCTTATTCAGCATACATGTAGATAACAACCCAGGGGATAGAGCATCTCAGTGTAAGGGTACTTTAAAACCTGTAGCTTGGTCTATGCATAAAAAGAAAGGCTATATGATTCATTATGTCTGCATGAAATGCTCTGAAGAAAAACGAAATAAATTTTTAGAAAATGACTCTTATTTTGCAGATGATTTTAATATTCTTTTAAAACTAAGCGGGGTAACAAAGGTAAAAACGTGAGAACAATTAAAATTAAAGAAGTAAAAAATTTTGTTATTATTTCTGATGTTCATTTAAGAGAACCTGAAAATCATATTACTCAATTATTCATAGAAACTCTTGATAAATTCATTTTAGAGAAAAAAAATAAAACATCTGAATTAGAAGCTATTTTTTTATTAGGTGATATTTTTGATTTTATAACAGTTTCAAAGAGTTTTTTTATAAAATTATGGGAAAATGTTTTTAATAAATTTCTTGAATTAAAATCTCTTGGAATTTCAATTTATTTTATTGAAGGAAACCACGATTTTGGTTTTGAACATTTTCATTCCAAAAAACTAGACAAATATTTTACAGATTATGGTGATTGCATTTTTGAATTTCAACATCAAAATTTTGGAAATGTTATTTTACGTCATGGTGATAATGTTGTTTGTTCTCCTACATACCATAAACCACGTGCTTTTTTTAAGTCTTATCTTTTTCAAAAAATAGCAAATTTATTTTTTAGTGGCTGGTTAATGCACTTTATATGCACAAAATATGCAAAAAGAAGTAGGAATAAAGGAGAATATAACGCTCTTCAATCCTCTTTTTTAAGATTTTGTATTACGGGTTACTTAAATGAATACCTGGAAATAAATAAAAAACAAATTGACACTCTTTTTATTGGACACATTCATGTTTTCATAGACTTAAATGTGAATGGAACAAAATTTATTGTAGGTCCAGACTGGTTTTCTGCTCCCAATTATATACATTGTAAGGCTGATGGAACATATAATAGATATTTCATTACAAATAAAATACCCTCCCACTTTGACTTTTAACCTTTTAAAATAAAAATTTCATTGAATAGAAAAAATAATAAATTAATTCATTTTTAATAAAATAGAACATAAATTACTAAGAAAAACTTATTAATTTATGTTCTATTTTTTATTCAATTTTTAATATATAATTAAGAAATAATATAGGAAAGGTTATTTCTGGTATGAAAAACATTTTTTCAGTTTTAAAAATGACTATTGTAATATTTATCTTATTTATTTCTTTCTTAAATAAAGTTCATGCGGAAGAAATATTTAACTTGTATACGGAAGATTATCCTCCTTATAATATGCCATTAGATGAAAAAACGGGGGACAATGCAAATGAAATAATTGGAAGCGCTACAGATACAATGAAAGAAATATTTAAACGCGCAAAAATAAAATATAGTATGGAATTACTACCATGGGCAAGGGCTTATAATTTTGCTTTAAAGAGAAAAAATACTGTGGTTTTTGCGGCATCAAGAACACCTGAAAGAGAAAATTTATTTAAATGGGTTGGTCCTATAGGTGAAAATAGCTGGGTATTTTTCTCATTAATAGATCCTAAAACAAAAAAACCTAAAATAAAAATAAATTCTATGGAAGAGGCAAAAAAATATGTCATTGGATGTTATAAAGATGATGCCACATCCATATACTTACGAAGTTTAAATTTTAATGTTGAAGATACAAATAACGATATTAATAATGAAAGAAAATTGCAGGCAGGAAGAATTGATCTATGGGCATCTGGAAAACAGCTTGGTAGTTGGCAATTTAAAAAATTTAAAATTAATAATATAGCTCCTGTTTTTACAATTAAAAATTCAGTTTTATATGCAGCATTTAACCTTGAAACAAGTGATGAAGTTATTAATAAATTAAACAAAATTAACAAAGAAATCCATGAAGACGGAACTTATTTAAAAATACAAAAAAATTATTAATTTTAGGATGCATTTTTGCTAGAAATCTTATTTACTATTTCAAGAATTCTTAAGCCTTTGTTTAAAACAGATATTTCTGAATCTTTTAAATTTTGAAATTGACAAGATATTGTTTTACCTAAATTTGTAGCTCGTTTTATTTCAGCTCTTAATTTTAATTTATCATCTTTATCAATTCCAAACATACGGACAGGCATTTCAAAAGTAACAAAACAGCCTACTTTATAGCCTCTTTTTATATTATCTACTTCTAAATTTAGACTAACTCCGCCTGCAGAGATATTATTAATAGTACCCATAATAGGCGTAGAGTCGTCATCAGAATGAATTTGGACTATTGCCTTGCTGATGAATCTTGGACTTCCTCTATTGTCTGCAGAAGAATCGGACATAAACGCTCCAAAATATGAACTTCCCCGTCACACTAATGAATCGGTCGATAAGGAATCATTTTAAAGTCAAATTTACTTTACTTAAATCAATTAAAGTCATTTTCATTTTTAACTGCTTTAGCTGCAATTTCTTCTTACAATGTCAATTTCCACGATTTAAATAATCTTTTTATCTATTTAAACTCATTAATAATATTATTTATTTTTAGAAAGGCTGCAGAAAGAAAAAACGGAATTTAAAAATTATATCAAAGAAAAAAGAGGTTTATAGATGGAACTTTCGAGTATTATAGGTCCAATACTTGGTATAATTGCCGTAGTAGGAACAGCCGCTTTAAAAGGTTTGCAAGTTGGAATGTTATGGGGCGGTTCTGCAGCCATGATCGTGGGTGTTGGGGCAATGGCAGCCGTTATGACAGCTTATCCTATGAAAGACGTTATTTTTTCTTTTAAATCATTAGGTCTGTTTTTAAATGGACCTAAAATGGACCCTGAAGGTGCGATATCCACAATTGAAAGATTAGCTCAATTAGCCAGAAAAGATGGAGTCCTTGCCTTAGAAAAAGAAATTGACAAATTAGATGATCATTTAATGAAAAAAGGGATTGAAATGGTGTCTATGAATACAGATGCCATAGTCATTGAAAACACCCTCTTTTCAGAAATTGATATGATGTATGAAGAAGAAGAAATCGCCGCCAAATTTTGGGAAGACATGGGTGCCTTTGCTCCTACAATTGGAATTCTTGGTGCCGTATTAGGCCTAATGGTGGTGATGCTTAACCTAGATAACCCTCCTGAAATTGGACCAGGGATTAAAACAGCATTTATTGCAACACTTTATGGAGTTGCTCTTGCCAATCTATTTGCACTACCAGCTGGAAAAAAAATAAAAAGAATGTGCCATCATAAGAAAGTATTTCGAGAAATGATTGCCGTTGGAATTGTTGGAATCGCTCAAGGAACGGCTCCAAAAGTACTTGTTGAACGTCTGCATGGAATGACTCACTAATGCCAAAAAAGAAAAAGTGCCCCGAATTTGAAAACCATGAACGATGGCTTGTCGCCTTTGCGGACATGATGACATTATTGTTTGCTTTGTTTGTGGTACTTTATGCTATTGCAATTGTAAATACATCTAAAGTAAAACAAGTAACTGAATCCATGCAAGTTGCCTTTGGAATAAAAGAAGAGGTCCCCAAGGAAGATGGGACAATTCCCAGAGGTCCAAACTCAATGGAAAGTATTTTTAAATATGTAAAAGGAAATACAAGTAGAGAACAGCTATTACAAAGAATTATAAGAGAAAGAGCAGCTATTATTGCAGCACAAGCAAAAGCAATTGAACAAAAATTATCAGAAAGACTGTATGGGGCTAAACAATTTCCTGATAGCGCTCAAAAACCTGCAGATAGAGTTATTTATGTAGCAAGAGATCCTGATGGAATAAGAATAACCTTATTATCTAGAGTTCTTTTTAACCCCGGTTCCTATGAACTCAAACCAGAAACAAAGACACTTTTAAAAGGTGTGGCCGACGTTCTAAAAGGAATTGGCAGATTAATTCGTGTTGAAGGACATACGGACAATATTCCATTTGAAAGAAATGGATTAACAAACTGGGAACTGAGCTGCTTAAGAGCAACTGCTGTAACTAAGTTTTTTATAGAAACTGGAAATTTTAAAAAGGGAGCCATTTATCCCGCAGGTTTTGGCGATACGAGACCAATTGCAGAGAATGACTCTCCAGAAGATAGAGCCTTAAATAGAAGAGTCGATCTTAAAATTTTATACGACAATCCCGACGACTATATTCCCCCCGATGAACAACTCAGCAATGGCGAAAAAACGGATAAAGAATAGAGTTTGAACAAATACAAAAGTAAGATATATAATTATCACTCGAGGACGGTGTATTTCAAAAAATACAATTCATCAATTATAACCCCATTCCTTGTCTTAAACGAACAAGCTGGCCTAAGCCTTTTTGGAGAATCCAATGAAAGACTATCTTATAAATCTTAATAGAACAAATTTAATTAATAAAAACAACAATTTAATAAAAAGTTCCCACTTTAAGATGGTAGTCGTTTTAGCCACTTCAAGCTTTTTATTTCAAGGTTGTTTAACTTCTTCAAGACAAGATCAACTGCAAAGCTCAATTACACAATTGCAAGGTCAAGTTTTTCAAATGCAAGAACAATTAAATAAACGGGACCAACAAATATCAAATACCACTCAAACAGCATTATCTTCTAAAAGTGATGTTGAAAGTTTGCAAACTCAATTACAATTAACTCAAGGTGTTGTTGATGAGTTAAAAACAAAAATCAAACGAATTGAAGAAAATGCGGGAAGCGGTTCTGGTACAGAATCTAATGTAATATCTCTCAATAGTTCTTCCGATAGTTTAACTCATATTCAAAGACAAATTGCCCGAATTGAACTCTCTGCAAACTCAAGAGTAGGAATAAATCGTAAAGGAAAACTTCCTGCTAAAATGCAAACTCAAGCGGAAATTAATAAAAGTTTAAAAGCTTCATTTGAACAAGGAAACATGAAACAAACAATTGATCAAAGCTCCTTAATTATAAATGCTGCAGAAGCAACAGACCCTATGATTCAGACAGCCCTTGAATATAGAGCAGAAGCAAAATTCAAAACTCAAGATTACAAAGGTGCTGCAATTGATTTTTCTAATTACGTAGACTTTTTCTCAAGTGGAACAAAATATGCCAGAGCTCTTCTGCTTGCAGGAGATAGCTATGTTTATTTAAAAAACAATACAATTGCAAAATCTTATTATCAAGAATGTGCGAAATCTTTTCCCAATATTCCTGAAGGAAAAGCCGCAGCAGGAAGACTTGCTAATCTTTCTAATTTAAATCAATCTTCCCAAGGCCAGTAAACATTATTATGCAATTAACAATTCTATCGATTGAAAGCTCTTGTGATGAAACTGCAGTTTCTATTATAAGAGCTTTAAAAGATAACCAAGGCAACATCACAAAAATCAATATTCTTGCTCATGAAGTTGAATCACAAAATGAAAGTCATGCTCCTTTTGGCGGTGTTGTTCCAGAAGTTGCTGCAAGAGATCACTTAGCAAAAATATATGATATTACAAATAATGCTTTAAGTAAGGCTGGAATAAATAACTCTGAGTTAAATGCTATTGCAGTTACCATGGGGCCTGGTTTAATTGGTGCATTAATGGTGGGAGTTCTTTTTTCTCGTGGCCTTGCTCTTTCACTGCAAATTCCTCTTATTTCTGTGAATCATGTCGATGCGCATTTAGCACCTGCTTTGCTTCTTAAAAAATTTATACCAAAAAATGATCTCAATATATGGCAGGAAACTCAACAAATTTCATTTCCTGCATTAGCGCTTACGGTAAGTGGCGGTCATTGCCATTTAAGTTTGCTTAAATCTATTCAAGAAAAAATAATTTTAGGAAAGAGTTTAGACGACGCCTGTGGAGAAGCATTTGATAAAGTAGCAAAACTTCTTGGATTAAATTATCCTGGAGGACCATTTATTGAAGTATTAGCAAAACAAGCCGAATTAAATGGAAATACAAATGAATTTTCTTTTCCAAGCAAACCCTCAAACAAAGAAAATAGATATCACTTTTCTTATAGTGGTTTAAAGACCGCTGTTATGGAAGTTATTCGTAAAGAAACTGGAATTAAAAAAGGTAAAATTACGGGTAAAGATCTTCCCATTGAAAAAAAACAATCAATTGCTTTTGCATTTCAGCAAGCAGCTCTTAAACAACTCTTTGATAGAGTTGAAAATGCTTTAAAAGACAACCCAGAAATTCAGACTATATTAATTGCTGGAGGCGTTGCACAAAATTTAAAATTTAGAGAAATTTTTTCTAATATAAATAAACAAGTCATTTTTGCTCCACCTTCACTTTGTTCAGATAATGCAACAATGATTGGATTACAAGCATTATTAAATTCAAATCAAAATGGATTTATTGATCATCCTTACGCTAAATATTTTTAATTTTTACTATTTTATATAAATCAATAATAATATAAAAATAAATTTGCACATAAAATATTTATTTTATTTTTCAAGTATGATAGTTTTTTATAAACTTTAAAATAAGGTAAATTAGAATGTCAGCTAAATTTTTTATATTAATTTTATCCATATTTTCTATTAATAATTTATTATATGCTAAAGATGATCTTTCCATTGATAAACTAAAAAAATCATACAAAAGACCTACCCAAAATGAAATTCCTTATCCAAAAGATAATTTATACAATAAAAAAAGAGAAGATCTTGGGAAAATGCTTTTTTTTGATCCACGTTTGTCTTATTCAAACGTAACAAGTTGCGCAACATGTCATAATCCATCTTTTTCTTGGCAAGATTCTTTACCAAAAGGGGTTGGCTTTAATCATCAACAACTCGGTCGCAAAACGCCCACTATTTTAAATTTAGCTTGGTCAGAAAATTTATTTTGGGATGGCAGAGCGCCTTCATTAGAAGCACAATCATTAGGACCAATTCAGTCTGCAAAAGAAATGAATTTATCATTAGATAAAATGGTTTCAAAAATAAATCATATTGATGGCTATAAAGAAGCTTTTCAAAAAGCTTTTCCAAATGAAAAAACCCCAATTAATGAAACAAATGTAGCTAAATCTTTAGCAACATTTGAGAGAGGTATTGTTTCTGGAATCGCTCCCTTTGATAAATGGATATCAGGAGATGAATCCGCAATTTCAGATTCTGCAAAAAAAGGCTTTATGGTTTTTAATTCAAAAGGAAACTGTGATTCCTGTCATTCCGGATGGAACTTTACAGACAATTCATTTCATGACATAGGGCATCCCGATTCAGATAAAGGCAGGATTAATGTCATTCCAATTGCATCTATGGAACATGCTTTTAAAACTCCTACATTAAGAAACATTGATCGAAGAGCACCTTATATGCATGATGGTTCATTAGAAAGTTTAGAGTCTGTAATTGATTTTTATAATAAGGGAGGAATTGCTAAAAGACCTTCAGTGGATAGAAACATAAAAGAACTTAAGTTAACAGATCAAGAGAAAAAAGATCTTTTATCTTTTATGAAAACTTTAACAAGCGATGATTCACATTTGTCGTTTGATATTCCGACACTACCAACAAACTAAAAAAGAAGGATTGGGATTTATGTTGAAAAAAATAATAACATCTTCTTGTATTGTTACTGGGGTTTTATTCACTTCTTCAATTTATAGCAAAGAATTTATTGTCAAAGAAAAAGATAAAAATTTTTCTACACAAAGTTTAAAAGTAAAATTAGGCGATAAAATAAAATTTATAAATGAAGATACAAATGTCGTGCATAATGTATTTTCAAAAAGTGAAGGAAATAATATTGATCTAAAGGTTCAAGAACCAGGAAAATTTTCAGAAATATATATTGATCCTAAAACTCATAAAAAAGGGGTTATGGAATTGCAATGCGCTTTTCATCCTAATATGAAATTAAAAGTTGAAATTGAATAATAATATTTATAAGTAATTATTCTAAAAAAAAAGATTATAGTCCTAAATAACATTTTTTTTTAAACCTGCAAGAAGAATTAACTCAAGTAAATGCTCTTTAAAAATTGGTTTTGGAATAAAAATATTCGGCCTATTTTCAAAAGCAATATGATGAGTATTCGTTACCAAAAAATTTGAGTGGATACAAATTAAAGCATCGTTTAAAATATTTTTATTTTTAATTTTTTTAACAAGTTCAAACCCATTAAGGGAATTCTCTCCCATATCAATATCTGTAATGATTAAGTCAAATTGTTGATTTTTAATTAATAATAATGCCTGATCGCTACCCTCAGCTTGGAATATTTTTATTACTTTATGAATTTTATGAATTTTTACTATACTATCTAATAAAATTTTTCTATAAATACTTTCATCGTCGATTATTAAAATATGAAAAGGTCTACATAATTTTGAACTTAAATTTATGATTTTATTTTCAATTATTTCGTATTGTATTTCGTTATTCTTCAATTCTTGGATTTTTTCAGTAGAAAAAGTCAAATCAAATTTAGTTATTTCGCTACTGTGTAAAGCAAAACAAGTGGATCTTTTTTCTAAAAAACCTTCCGCTATTGGAATTGTAAACCAAAATTCAACTTTACCTTTTGGGAATTGCTGATTTTTAACTGATGTACACCAAATTTTACCCCCATGATCTTTAATAATTTTATTGGCAATGGCAAGGCCAAGCCCAGTTCCATTTTTTTTATTATTTGTATAAAACATTTTAAATAAATTTTTTAAATGCTCTTCTGGAATAAATGAATTATCATTCCCTATACAAAATTCAATAAAAAAATTCTCACCATCTGAAAATTCTGTTGTACGAAACCAAATGTTTCCATTAAAATTTATAGCTTGCATTGCATTAACAAGAATATTCGAAAAAACACGTTCCATTTTATGCTGGTTTGCATTTAGCATATGAAAATGGGAAAAATGATAGGAAAGATTTATATCGGCTTTATTATAAATACGGAAATTTTCTGTAATAGAAGATTGAATTAACGATATTGGGCTAACAGGTTCTATGTATAAATTTTTCGACGTCGATCCTATTTCCATCAAATCTATTAACATCCCTTCCACTTTACTTATAGCCAGATCAACTTCAGGGATTACTTTTTTTAGTGCAAAATCGATTTGAGTAGAGTCTTTCTCGTTAATCAGTATTTTAATTGCTATTCGCAAAAGAGAAAAAGGTTTACGGACATCGTGAGCGAGCATTTGAATAGTTGATGCAATTGCAGCGTTTTTTTCTGATTCAATTGTTTGAGATTGTAATTCTTTCAAACGTAAAATAGAGCTATTCATTATTTTATATAGCTCAGTCACTTCTTGAGACAGATTTGTTGGCAATTCAATTTCTTGTAGATATTTTAAATTTTTAGAGAGATTAATTAATTCAATGAGAGGAGAAATGCTATTTTTTAATAAAACCCAAAGCGCAAATAAAAGCAATATTGTAAAAAAAAGCCAAATAACGGAAATTTTTTTTAAAATAAATAAAGTATCTTCCTGCGAAAAATTTTGCTGAAGAATGCCAAAAAAAAGAAGGGCTGCAATAAGATAAAATATAATACAGAACGCTATAAAAGTTCCAAATATTTTTTTTATAATTGGGGCACAGTTTTCAAACTTCAGAATTTTTAAATTATATATCGCCCTCATTTTAATATCTCTTTATGATCTCATTTTCCATTGAAGGATAACTCCATAAGAGTCCATGTGAATTTGCCCACATGCAATCTCCTAAATCGAAATGCCACCACTCTACTTTATAATTAATAAAACCCACATGTTTCATTGAATTAAATATCAAGCGACGATTTTTACGAATTTCCATCCATTTGTTGTTTGATATTCCCATGCCAGGGCTAAAATCTTGTTCAAACCAATCTGTATTCGAGAGTGAAGTAATAGAATCAAAGTCTGTTCCCATATCAAGAGCTTCATTATGAAAAGAAAAGGTTAAGTCTATGGCTCCTCCGCTATTATGGGGAGGCACCGGATAATTTGATTTTTCATTTGGATGAACAACAAATTCTTTTGTAATAGAAAATAATTCCTCAGGAGATAAATTTGGGTTTAATTCTTTTTGTTGATTATAAACATAGTCAAATAAAGCTTGCTGCGTTTCTTTTGTCCTAAAAGCATCAAAAATTAAAAAACTATACTCGTTTGGCAAAAGATCAAGAATTTGATTTAGCTTTAAAAGAATCGCTTTCCTTACATACATAAGATCCATTGTTCCTTTTAGTTTCATTTCTTTATATGTGCGCAAAGGCTTTATTCGACAAGTTTCATTTATAGGAATGGGAATAGAATTATTTTTTAACCAGTTTATTTGTTCTTTATTTGGTTGATGATATTCAAATTTAATTGGCATTTCTAAAAATTGATTCAGCATAAATTTCTCACATTGGTGCAATAAATTGCAATAAATTAAAGACAATAACTCCAAAAAAATTAGCAATTGCATATCCAAGTACACCAAGAATAATTGCAATTGAAATTCCATCTTTCCATTTTATAGCATGAACAACGGCAAGAGCCGTTCCAGGACCGCCAATTAAAACTTGGGAAGTAACAAAAGTAAATGTCCTATCGATTTTAAAAATACGGGCAGCAATAATAATAAAAATAATATGAGTTAATACAACTATTAATGGCATAATGATAATAATAGATGGGAGTTGAAAAATAGCTCGTATATTGGAAATTGCACCAATACTAAAAAAGAATCCAGTAAAAAGAACAGTACCAAATATATAAGAAGACTTAAAATACTCTTTAAAGAATTTGATTTGCCCTACTATTATTGAAAAAATAGACATCCATAATATTTTATGTAAAAAACCAACATTTTTTGAGACAAATTCGGCAAGCAGAACAATTCCTAAGGAAACAAATAAACATGCCATAATACTTAAAATGTTTACCTGAGCTTCATCAAAATTACTGCTCTCATTTGCATTAGTTTTAGCTTCTTTTCCTTTATTATTTGTAAACCAAATTGAGATTACTATCCAAAGACTCGTAATAATATTATCTACTGCAAAAACAGCGGTAAAATAATTATGCGGAATATTATAAATAGTTCGTATTGCTGCCGCATTTTCTCCGCCACCAATGTAGCTAGCGGTTAATTGTGCAGCAAGTTTATAAGCATTTATACCAAGTTCATTTGAAGCAATAAAACCAGAAATAAGTCCACCAATTGCACTGCCAAATATTCCAATCGTAAAAATAATTAAAATTTTTACTGGCACTTTAAGTATGTCTTGAAATCGAAAATCGAGAGTCATCATAACAATTGCAATAAGAACAATTGGACCTTGTAAAAAATCATATAATTCAGCTTCTGCTGGAACAATTCCAGTTTGACTTAATAACATAGCGAATAAAATTAATAAACACACACTGCTTACATGAGATATCCATGCTACTTTTCTTTCAACAGCATAACAAATGAATGCAGACCCAAAAATAATTAAAAGTAATATTCTATTATCCATCATGTCCTTTTAGCCTTATAGAGTAATTTAAATATAAAAAAAATTTATCATTATGATTTTCACATAAGTTTTAAATTTATTTCATATAAGTATTAGATATTGATTTTATTGATTTTATTGATTAATTGATTCTATTTTTTAGTATTTTTAAAAATACTAAAAAATAGAATATCTAAATAAAAATAACTTAATTCATACTAATGTCAACTTAGAGTGTGGAATTTTAATAAATAATTCGTAATTTTAACGGCTTCAAGAGTTCTTCAAATGCTCCATAACCTAAAATAGAAATTTCAGCTAATTTAAAACCGCTTAAATGAAAAACATATTCAGGCTAAAGGAATTATCCATGTTATTTATTAGTTTGATTTATATTATCAATCAGGACTGGATTTTTAGCCCAAAATCCAAATGCTCCGCCACATGTTCCTACAGGTTTTGTAAATTTTAAGGTTTTCCAATAATAAGCTCCAAAATAAGTTATTATATGATTATTTGCAACTCCAGAATACCAATAGAGAATAATTTCTTTTTCAAGAGTACTTATTTTTTATTTTTAATTTTTAAATTATTATTTATTTCAATATAAATTTCATCTATTAAATATTTATTTTTTTTATTTTTTAATAGAATAATATTTAGATATTTTTTTTCTAATTCATCATCAACTTTTCGAAATCTTAATATCTGTACATTGCGCCATAGATAAAATGTGTTTCATATTTTCAATTGAAACTTTAAATCCTTTTTTTATATATTCGTCTAAAGAAAAATAAATTTCTGGCTTGGAGATTCCAATTGCATCAAATTTATCTTTTGAAGGAATAATTTTATTATTTGGATTAGGTAACATTTCCGTTAATGAAGATATTGTTATTTGCCTAGAAACAATATCATTGAATTTATTTTCTAATTCAGCACCATAAAATCCCTTTTCTGTTAAAGACTTTATAAGAGGTTGAAAATCTCCCTCTGGAAAAGTCCAACCATCACTTGTAATTTCAAGACGCGCTGCAGCATATTTTTTTCTAAAATTACCGCTTCGCGAAGAGTCTCTTACGCCAGTAGATCCTGGAGTTCGGTATGGATATACAGGATTCTTTGTAAGACCATACACAAGAACTTCAGGATGATCGCTAAGGTTACGTCCAACTTGATCACTATAGTTAGCAATCCCATTTTGATATTTTTCAGATTTAGACATTAATAATAATTTTGAAGTTTCTATTGCATTCATTGCAAGAATAAATAATTTTCTTTTTATACTTTCAATTTTTTTATCGGGTCGTTTAATTTGAATTTCAGATATTTGTCCATCTTCACTTGTGTTTATATGAAATGCTACAGCATTTGGAATAAATTTTGCACCATTTGATATTGCCTTATTTAAATGAACTGTAGCATCATATTTAGCTTGAATTGGGCAACAAGAAATACAACTTGCATTATTGCCACAACAAGGTGGCCTTGAATCAATTGCCACTGAATTTCTTGCTTGTGGCGTGTGATTTATTTTAAATGGAGAACCTTTCAATTTATCAATTAAATATTGGTCAACTCAGGTATGAGGAATTTTAGGCATTGGATATTTTTGCGAACGAGGAAAACCTAAATCTTCATTGTTATCTCCAGATACCCCTATTTCTTTTTCTGCCAAGGTATACCAAGCTTCCAAATCAGAATATTGAATAGACCAATCTTTTCATACTCCAAAATTTGTTTTCATTTTAAAATCTTCAGGTAAGAAACGAATTGCATTACCTAACCAATGCCAAGTTGTCCCTCCTGCAACTCTTAAATATGTGCTCTTAAAAGGCTCTTTTCCTTTTTGAATAAAATAGGTGTCTCCTACGGTTAAAGGAAAAGGAGCATGAGGAGCTTGATCATAGGGAGATTCTGGTATTTCAATTACAGAATTAAAATACTTTTCCATTGCTTGAGCTCTATTAGGCATGCTCCCAGCTTCAAGAATTGTTACTTTTATCCCTTTTTTTGAAAGTTCTGCCGCCATTATTGCTCCTGCAATGCCTGAGCCAACAATATCAACATCTGCTGAATTTGCATTCATAATTTACCTATAATTTTAAATTTAATATAAATTATATTGAATTTATTAAAAGTCAATATAATATTTAATATAAAAATTGTGCTAATATTTTCAATATAATTAAAGTATTTAATTAATTAAAGAGAGGTATTATGAATGATGGATTTGCCACAAAACCTATTTAGTAGAATTCATTTTAAATCGGTATTTTATTTTCCACAAACGTAATATGGCAAGGAACGGCCTTCACGATAAACGTCTGCTGTATAGTTTGTTTTATCTAATACCACAATTAAATCTGAACTTTCAACTTTAAAAGTAGCTACTTTAGCTGTCTGACTACTTAAATACATTGTTGTATTTTGTGCTACAGCCCCTGGATAAACTCCAATCTTACTAAATATACCACCTCTAACATTATATTCAGGAGCAAGAGCTTGAGTAAATATTGTAATTCCATAATCTACTCCAACCATATGATTCGTTGGAACACAACGAACAGAAGTTGCAGAAACACCACCAGGAACTCCTGGATTTGGAGTTAAAGATTGAGCATTTGCAAATGAAGAAACAGCTAATAAAGACAATGCAATTAAATTAAATTTCATTTAATTTTCCTTTCAATTTGATATATTTTTAAAGTATTAATAGGATTCAAATATAATAAAATAAAAAAGTTGTCAATTCATTTTAATTTAATTTTTAAAAAAATAATTTATAAATATTTCATAAATTTTGTAATTATAAACCTAAATTAATCTTTATAAAAGCTATTAAAATATAATAAAAAACATATTTTTAAGAAAAAATCGAGACCACCAAGAATAATAAAATAAAATGTTGTTAATCATTTTATTAAAAAATTAGAATAGTATGAATTTTTTAAATTTTATATAAAATAAGACTAAATATAAATCATATTTTTACTAGAAATATTTCTTATTAATAAAAAATATATTCAATCATAATTGGTTGAATATATTTTTAAATTTTTCATATTTATTGAATTTCAAATAAAGCATTTTTTGATTTACATAATTAAAAAATTAATTAGAAAAATCCTAATGGGTTTGGATCGTAACTAACTAAAATATTTTTTGTTTGCTGGTAATGCTCGAGCATCATTTTATGATTTTCGCGCCCTATCCCGGATTGTTTATAACCTCCAAAAGCCGCATGAGCAGGATACAAATGATAACAATTTGTCCATACACGCCCTGCTTGAATGTCTCTACCAAATTTAAATGCATTTCCTAAATCTCGAGTCCAAATACCTGCACCTAAACCATAATTTGTACTATTTGCAATTTCTAATGCCTCTTCATCATCTTTAAAGGTAGTGACAGAAAGAACAGGTCCAAATATTTCTTCTTGAAATATTCTCATTTCATTTGTTCCTTTAAAAACTGTTGGCTCAACATAAAAACCCTCAGATAAAGAATCATTAAATTCTTTTCTTTTGCCGCCAGTAAGAATCTGAGCTCCTTCATTTTTTCCAATTTCAATATATGAAATAATTTTTTCCATTTGTTCTAAAGAAACTTGAGCTCCAAGCATTGTAGAAGGATCTAAAGGATTTCCTTGTTTAATTTGTTTCACTCTATCAAGTGCTTTTTCAATAAATATCTCATAAATAGATTCGTTTATTAAAGCTCGAGAAGGACAAGTGCATACTTCTCCTTGATTAAAAGCAAACATAACAAAACCTTCGATTGCTTTATTTAAAAACTCATCATCTTTTAATAGAACATCTTTAAAGAAAATATTTGGCGATTTTCCACCCAATTCTAACGTTACAGGAATTAAATTTTGAGAGGCGTATTGTAGAATTAATCTTCCTGTTGAGGTTTCTCCTGTAAAAGCGACTTTTGAAATTCGATTTGATGATGCTAATGGTTTTCCAGCTTCTAAACCAAATCCATTGACAATATTTAAAACACCAGGAGGCAATAGATCTTGAACTAATTCTAACCATACCAAAATAGAAGCTGGGGTTTGTTCTGCAGGTTTTAATACAATACAATTTCCTGCGGCCAAAGCAGGGGCTATTTTCCATGCCGCCATGAGCAAAGGAAAATTCCATGGAATGATTTGCGCCACAACACCTAAAGGTTCATGAAAATGATAGGCAACTGTATCTTTGTCAATCTGCCCAATCGATCCTTCTTGAGCTCTTATGCAACTTGCAAAATATCTAAAATGATCTATTGCTAAAGGAACATCGGCTCCTCTCGTTTCTCGAATTGGTTTTCCATTATCAATAGTTTCAGCAACAGCTAAAATATTTAGATTGGCTTCCATTCTATCCGCTATTTTTAATAATATATTAGCTCTTTCTGTATTCGAAGTTTTTGCCCAAGAAATTTTTGCTGAATGAGCGGCATCGATTGCCATTTCTATATCAGCATTACATGATCTTGCAATTTCTGTAAATGTCTTACCAAAAATAGGACAAATATTTGGAAAATATTCACCATTAATTGGAGATACCCAATGTCCATTTATAAAATTATTGTATCGACTTTTAAAAGGATTTTTAATATCAAATTTTTCTATTTCTTTGCTGATCATAAAAATTCTCCTATTATTTATAATAAAAAAGTAGTCATTGTAACACAGAAGAGTTAATATGATGTTAAAAATTTTATTTGTAAATAAGAATTTTTTTATTTTATAAATTTTAAAATTAATTAATATTATTTATTAAAAATTTAGCTTAAATTTAAATTCATTAAATATATTCTTTACTTTATTGTTTAAATTATTTAATCTATATTATAATTCCATTATAAAGGAATATATTTATGGGTATAAAAAAAATTATATCTAATACAAATTTACCAAATACTTTAGAGTCTCTTAAAAAAGATCTTTTCCATTTAGGTGTAGAACCCGAAATGGTCATTCTTGTTCATTCATCACTTAGTAAAATTGGCTGGATAAATGGTGGGGCAGTAACCTTAATTTTAGCTCTTCAAGAAGTTCTAACGAAAGAAGGCACTCTAATAATGCCTTCACATTCCGCAGATTTAAGCGATCCAAAGGATTGGACTCAACCGGCTGTTCCTGAAGATTGGTGGGAAATAATTAAAGAAACGATGCCACCTTTCGATCAAATCCATACTCCAACTTTTGAAATTGGAGTGGTACCAGAAGTATTTCGAAATTTCAGATCTGTAGTTAGAAGCAATCATCCCACATGTTCTTTTGCAGCATGGGGTAAAAAAGCGGATAAAATTATTGAAAAACATTCTTTGGATCATGGCTTTGGAGATAAATCTCCATTGAATAAAATTTTTTCACAAAACGGTCACATCTTACTCATTGGAGTTACGCATGAAAGTAACACATCTCTCCATTTAGCCGAAGAGAAATGCAGGCAATACCCTCAAGAAAAAAAAGGATCTCCTATCTATAATGAAAAAGGAGAACGGGAATGGAAAAATTATAAACAAGCCTGTTATTCAACAGAATTTTTTAACACGATTGGCAATGAATTTGAAAAAAAACATGTTTTTAAAAGAGGTAAAATAGGAAATGCAGAATCTAAATTAATAAACCAAAGAGAATTAATTCACTTTGCTCATCAATGGTTAGATGAAAAAATAAATAATAACTAAAATTCTTCTTCTAATTTTTAATTAATTCTATATTTTTTTTCTTATAACTTCTTTTTTGCTTTTCACGAAGTTTATCATACATGACTCTTTTCTCATCTATATCAATAAAATCGGGATTCGACCTATTTTCAAGAAGAGCAAAAGTATATAGATCTAAAAACTCATTGCTTAAATTCGGAATCATACTTAAAATTTTTATTATTTTAGCAAACTTAAGGCCGTTGTTATCTTTACAGTAGCCCTCAATAAATAATCTTCGATCTTCTCTATCCACAGTTGCAAAACTAGAAAGTAAAACTTGTTCATTTGTCGATAAATTACTAGCTCTCATTTGAGGTGGTTCATTTATTAAATACCCTACAAAATCAGATACCTTTTTGCCTCCATTTAAGTCCGCAAATTTTTTAATATAGGATAAAGCATTTGCAATTCTTTCCTCTTCACCATCTTCAACTCTTTTATATTGCTGCTGAGAACAGCCTAACTTGGTTCCCATTTGTGCTTGGGTGAATCTGTTTGTAGCTCTAAAATTGATTAGAAAATGAGATAATTGTTTTCTTATTTCTTCACGCTCATGCTCTTGTAACTCTTTATCTGAATCCTGATCATTTAATTCATCACAAATAGAATCATTAGAAGTATTGGTATATTTTTTTTTTGCCAAGTTCTTACTCCTTTTAGGTATAAGTTAACAAAGTTAACTTTTAAGAAATAAACTAAATTCTTATAAAAGCAAATCTTTTTTATTAGAAATAAAACTATTCTTAAAAAGATCATAATTTTAAATGATTAACTTTTTTGCAATAGATTACCAATAACAGCAATTAAAATTGAGAAACATTAATGTTTTTGAAATGTATAATTTTTATTATGTTAATTTTAAAAATGAAAATTTCTAAAAAAATTATTATTGACTTTAAAAAATAAAAATACTATTGATGTTAAGACTTTTTCCTTTTTTTAAAAGACATTTGACAGGAAAAAATTAAGCTTGAGTAACATTCGTTGGTTTTTTTTAGCCTAATGAATTCACATAACTCTAATTAAAAGAACAATAATCATATGCTAAATATATTTTCAAAAGAAAAAATATTAATATATACAACAGCTTTTACACTTACAGTTACTGCATCTGGCCTAGATAATAGCCATAACCTCATTTTTAGCGATTCAAATTTAACTGCAAAACTAAATACGCCTAATAGTTCAAACAATTACACGAATGAAAAAATAAATGCTCAGTTATTCATCATCGAAAAGGATATAATCGTACCTTATTTAATTAATCATTATTTGATTTCTAAAAATGAATTGGTTTATAAATTTAAATTAAAGAACAATCTATCACATGATAATAAGAAGTTAAAATCTAAAAATATAAAAAGTAGCCTGGAATCTTTTATCAAAAAAAACCCAGAAGAATTTCACAGCATCTCTGGATCCAAAGATTTTGCTAAGGAAAAAACCAAAAACATTAAGGGAATCATCATTGATAGCAAAGATGATTTATCATTTACAATTGTACTGAATCAAAAAGATTCAAAGTTTCTTCAAAAGCTAACCGCCTTTCAAATTCCTATTCATAAACCTAATAAAGAGTCCGATACGAATCTTGAAAAAACGAAAGATATTGTTCAGACTGAAATTTATCAAAGCCAATTTTAAAAATGAAAAAAATTTATGAATCTTTTTTTTAGAAAAACAAATGCGGTTAATTTAAATTTTATAATTATTTTTACATGTATATTTATTCTCATTTTAAATTTATATAATTTAAAAAAAACAAATATCAATTTAGTCATGAAAAATATTCAAAATATTTCTAATCAAATCGCTCTGTCAATTAATAATAAAAACAATAATAATATAAGTGAAATAATAAACACCAATTTAATTTCAGAAAGTATATCTAAAATTGAAATAAGGGATTATAAAAACAATTTAATTAAAATAGATAAAAATATTTATTTCGATAAATTATCTAAAAATAATTTTTTTGCGATTAGGCAAAGCACTCCAATTTTAATTAATGAAAAAGAAGTTGCTATAATACATTACGAAATTCCAATTGATTTTATAAATATAATTTATTTACTAATATTTTCTTTATTAATTATATTATTTATAATATTAATATATTTAAATAAAACTAAAGATTTGAAAACAAATAATGAGCATATTATCTCAAATGAATTTTTTAATTATTTAAATAAGTTTTTCTCACACGACATTAGAAAACCCTTTAATTTATTAAAGTTATATTTAAATAATGTAGAAAAAAAACAGCCAAACGAAATGAACAAAATAATTTTAGCTGAAATAGAAAAAAGTATGTTTAAAGTTGAATCAATTTCAACCTCCATATTAGAATACACAGAGAATATAAAAAATAATTTTAAGATAATGACTTTATATACATTTATAGAAAAAATAAATACGGATCTATGTTTAAATTCAAAATTTATAAGCAAAATAAATTATGATCAAAATATAAACTGCGATGAAAGTAATTTAATAATATCTTTTAATTTAATAATAAACTATATTATAAAAAATATTACTACTAATAACAACTATTCAATATTAATTGAAAGTTCAAAAATAAAAAAACAAAATTTTTTAAAAATTGCTTTTACCTTCAATGGAAATCTAATTGATAAAAATGAAACAGATAAAATGTTTGACCCATTTTATTTAAATAAAAACAATGTTAATAATAATTTAGATATGGTAACTGCAAAAAAAATTATAGATTCACACCAAGGTCATATAAGTTGTGATTTAAAAGATAAAAATGTTGAAATATTAATTCTCATTCCAATAAATACTAAATAAGGATTTTTTATATGACAAATATTGCAATTATAGATGATGAGGAATTCTACCAAAACATATGGAAATCTCATCTAGATGAAAAATGTAATTTATTATTTTTTAATGATCCAGATGAGTTTATTGATTCACATATTAAAAACCTTAATTTTTTTGATTTTATTATTGCTGATATCATGTATGGAAGTAGAAATATTTTAAATATTAATTTTTCAAAATTACTTAGAAAAAATAAATTCAATAAGGAAATAATATTATATTCAAATTATAAACAAAATTTTTTAGACTTAGAAAACACTCATTATTATGATTTATCATTAGAAAAAGATAAAGGATATTCTTTAGAAGAAATTAAAAATAAGTTATTAACAAACAGAATTCCTTGGAAAAAGCGGTTTAAAAACCTAGGCATTGATCCTGTCATTAAATGAAAAATTAAAATTAAAGATAGTTTTATAAAATATATCTTTTTCTATAAATAAAAATTTATTTCATAGATAAAAATGAATTTAAAAGTCTGCTCCATAAAGTGCTATATTTTTTTCATTTGATTTTCCGCAGCTTTGAATTAAAAAGCCACTTCCTAAAACCACAAGCATAGTTATGAAAGCGATTAAAAAAGACCTTATCATTACTCGCTCCTCCTTATGCACTTTTCGTAATTGTATTCATTTAATAAAAATTATTTTTTGACGTTTTTTTATTTCTAATAAAAACTAAAGCTTAGTTAGTAATATCAGAGCTTTACATATTTTATGTTCATTTAAAATTTGTTTTTTACTCAATAAAAATTTTTATTTATTAGAAACAAGTAAAGATTCACCACATTTCATTTTTGGGACTAAAATATACAATGAGCCTGATTGTTTTGTTACACCAGCAATTTCTCCTGCATCATCCCCTTCACCCCAAAAAACGTCCACTCTACCAGGTCCTTTAATGGCTCCACCTGTATCTTGAACAAAAGCAAGTTGTGAAAAAGCGGTGTTTTTAGATAAATTGTTTAAAGGTTCATTTGGTAAATTGGGCATTGGAAAATCCAAAAGAGTTAAAGTACCAGCTGGTAATACTCTCTGATCAGCTGCAATACTTCTTCCACCTACTAACTTAACATTTATATTCCCAAAAGGACCTTCATTTTCTAAATTAAAAAATACAAAAGATTTATTGTAATTTAAAACTCTTTGTACTTCTTTTGGATTTTGATTTAGCCATGCACGGATTGCCTGCATAGAAACGTCGCTTTTTTTAAGAATACCTTCATTTAAAAGTAAGGCTCCTATTGGTTTATATTCTCTTCCATTTTGTGAAGCATAATGTATGTATTTTTTGCTACCATCAGCATAACTTAACAAAGCAGAGCCTTGAATTTCAATAAAAAAGAGGTCGGTCTTATTTTTTACCCACGCAATTTCTAAATCTTTATTTTTGAGTTTATTTCCTTCTGATATTTCTTGTCTTGTCCAATATGGAACAAGCTTATTTTTATGAACTCTTCCCCTAATTACTTTACCTTTATAATCTGGATTAAACTCTTCAAGATTTACCGTAATTAAGTCTGAAGGTGTTTTATAAACGGGTACTTTATATTTAGAAGTTTTTATTTCACTTGCTTCTGCATAAGGTATATAATAGCCAGTAAATAAAACTGGTTTTTCATTTTTTATTTCAATTTTATAAATATCAAAGTACTTTTCTAGAATACTTTCACTAACTCTATTTTTATCAGAAATATCAATTAAAAAAGAGTTAATTGTGCATATAAAATCTTTTGTTGTAAAAGAAATATCATTGTATTTAAATACAGAGTCTTCTTTTTTTCTATTAAGCCACTTTAAATTTGACTCTATTGCTAATTTTAAATTATCAATTTTTGAGCTATCTTCTTTTAGTTCTACAGAGTTCCATTTTACTTTCTCAAAAGTATAATGAGCACTCTCTTTTTTTTCAAATTTTCCAGTTGTTTTACAAGAATTTAAAAATAGAACCGATATAAATGCACAACAAATAATATAATAATTTTTTTTCATTGAAATACTCTATGATAATTTAAATACTTTTAAAGTAATGAAGTAAGTAGAAAAATCAGTTGTTAAGTAACAAAACACCAAAGATAACATTCTCTTACCAAATAAGCTGTGACATTATACTAGCAAAAACTATTTTTGCAATGTTTATTTAATTTTTTTGTTAAACTTATGTAAACATCTAAAAATTGTCTGTTTATTTAAAATAAAGTATGACAAAATGATTAAATTGGGGGTTTTTAATGACTTTATTATATGTTGGAGTTTTTGGATTATTAGGAGTATTTAGTCGCTATTTTATTGGAATATTATTTAAAAAATTTTTCAATACCACATTTCCTTATGATACTTTTATTATTAACATATTAGGAGCTTTTTTAATTGGAATTGTTTTTGTATTAGGAACGGAAAAAAACCAAATTTCTCCTGAATTAAGATCTGGAATTATGATCGGTTTTTTAGGTGGCTTTACCACATTTTCATCTTACTGTTTAGATGCAATAAAAATGTTTGAAAATTTAAAATATGCTCAAGGATTATTGTATATTTCATTAAGTCCTATCATAGGAACTTGTGCAGCTATTTTAGGAATTTTAATTGCTCGCAAAATTTAAATTTTTATATATATTAAATATGCCCTAAAGTCTATCTCTTAATAGTATCATGAGGTGCATATGAATCATTATAAAACTCTAGGTAAGCTAATAACTTTCTTTCTTCCTGCTTTATTTTCGGAAAATATTTATTCAAATTCTAATTGCCCAAGTAATTTAAGCGCTTTAAATTGTATGATATTTATGCACAAAGATACCCCTCTAAATTATAAAAAAATTTCAGAAGAACGAATTTTAAATGAAGGAAGTTTATTAAAGTTTCAACTTTTCTCTCAAAGATATCCACTGCAAATTGAAACCAATAAAAATGAATGGGTTCATACTGTTTCCGTTTATTTACCAGATAATTATAGGGAATTAACAACCCCAATCTTATATATTGACTCTGGAGATAGTAATAATAATAAAAAAAGCTCAATTGATTTTTTCTCCATTGCAAAACAAACTCATTCAATCGTCATTTCTGTTGATTTAGTTCCAAATCAACCCATTTCATTCCCAGGAAACCCAGATCTATTAGAAGATTATTTAGTAGCTCATACATGGAAATTATATATTGATGATCCGATAAAAAATAAAATCAATTTGCTTCATTTGCCAATGGCCATGTCTGCAATTAAAACCATGGATTTAGTTCAACATGAATTTTTAGGCTCTAAATATAAAGTAAATTCTTTTATTATGAGTGGTGCATCAAAAAGAGGTTGGGCAGCTTGGTTAGCAACTCTTGCCGATACCAGGGTGAAAGCAATTATTCCAATTGTAATTGATATCTATAATACAAAAGAATTATTTAATAAAATAAATAAAATATACGCTCATAATTGGCCGATAGCATTATATCCCTATTATAAAGAAAATATGCACAAATTTACTGAAAATAAAAATTTTAATGAATTATTAGATATAGAGGATCCTTTAGCCTATAAAAATTCGGATAAAAGATTGAGATTAAATATTCCAAAGTTTATTATAAGTTCTAGCGGCGACGATTTTTTTCCGCCAGATAGTATTTATGAAAATTATAATCATATTCCTGGTAAGACTTATTTAAAATATGTCCCAAACTCAAGCCATTTTATATCTAAACCCATTATTGAAAATTCAATTATTTCTTTTAGTAATAATTTAAATTCAAATTTTAAATCAAAAATAATCTCTTATAAAATACTAGAAAAAAACATGGGAAATTTAATTGAAATTAGACTAATTTTTAATAAAGATGTTAAAAAAATTTCTTTATGGCAAGCAAAAAATGAAACGGAAAGAGATTTTAGATTTGCATGTGGCATAAAATATACTGAAACCGAATATCCTATACCTAAAAATCACCGCTTAAAAATTGTTATTCAAAAGCCAGAAAAAGGGTGGGAGGCTTCTTTTATTGAAATTACAGATAAGAATGCCTTTGTTCAAACAACTCCAAATATTGTATTGCCTAGAAGAATATATCCAACTGCTATTAGTAAAGAAAAAAAAGACGGGTGTCGTATTTTGCCATTATAGGACATAAAAAATCATAATTTATTTGTTTATTTGTTAATTCATTTTATAGAGATATCATAAAAAAACCCTACATATAGTAGGGTTTTATGGTGGAGGTGCCGGGGATCGAACCCGGGTCCGGATAGGCATCACAATTGGCGCCACATGCTTCTTCTTTCATTAAATCTTACTTGATAGCCGGGGAAAGACACCCTACTACACAAGCCAGTTCGATTAATAGGTAAGTCAAACTACGAACAGAAGTCGGAGCTTACCCGCACGTAAATTAACGGCGATTTTGAATGCACGTGCTGCCGCACCCAAGTCACCGGCTCTGTGTTTTTTAGGCAGCGAGAGCTAGATTAGTGTTTTTGCCACTTCTGGCTGCCACAACGTTTTAGAGAGGCGCTGTAACCAACCCCTGCATGCTCCTTTCACTCAACTCTCTCCGTCGAAACCAGTTCACCCCCAAAGAAATTCCTTAAAACATGCTAAATTAAGGAAATATAGCAGTATTCTATTTTGAAGATAGGATCAAGTTGTATCAATTTTTATTATTACAAAATTTAATAATTACCCTTTTAGAGCAGCAAAAATAAGTTTCATCATAGAATAAACACTTTGTGAATATTCATACTCAATTAAACATTCTGCAATTTCTAATGTATTTTTATTTGTATAAAACCAGGCTGGAGTTGGCCAAATTGTAAAAGGAGCATGAATTACTGACTTTTCTGGAAAATCAAATAAAAACCCATTATGAACAGTTCCAATTCCAGACTGAATATCTTTCAAAGTAGCGCCAGGATAAGCTCCCCAAGTCGTAGAAGCAAACGCATAAGAAAGTGCGGACCAGCAATTAATTCCAATAGTACCATAACGTAACGTTTCCAATGCATACTCAATATCATTGTGATGAATTTTTTTTGTTAATGGATCAACTAACAAAGAACAGCTCAATGTTCCCCAAATTTTATTATTACAAAAATCAACCGCTTTATGGACAAAATCTGTTACATTATTTGCTATAATTGAGGTTTCGGTAATTATCCCACAAAATGCCTCATTTTCAAAAGCATAATTATTTGTATTAATATCAGGAATTAATGTCCAAGGAATACACCCTGCTTTATTATCTCCAATAATTTCTGCATGGTTATATTGCTTTAAAAATCCTGAATATCTATCCCATGCTCCAGGATAATAGGCTTTTCTAGATGGAGTCGATTTTAACTCTATTCTCAAATAATTTAAAAATAATTCTCTCTGCTGCCAACCTTTGCAAGTAACAATGACTTTCATTGCATTACAATTAAAACTTGCATTATTTGCGACAACACTTGCAATCTGTCTAGCATGATAAATAAGCTCTTCATCCGTCCATATTCCAGGAACAACAATTACTGGAGTGACACATCCAAGTTCAGAGGTTATATTTTTATTACAAATCATGTTGTCATTTAATTTTTTTTGGTTAATTTCTTCTATCGTTCCCTTACCCCAAACAATTTTATCGTGGGTTAAATGAGAACCTGTTATATGTATATCATCCACTAAATTGTGGTTACATAAATATTCTCCAATCTCTCCTGTTCCTTTAACAAAAAATAAAAATCCATCTTGAATTAAGTCAACAAATATTTTATTAAATATCTCTAACAAATAATCATTTACAGGATTAAGTTTAACAATACACACTTTTCCTTCATTATATAATTTAGTCAAAGCGTCTAGAGGAGAAATACTTGAAACATTACCAGCACCAAGGATTAAACTCACCGCTGGTGTCGTATTATTTTCACTATAAACAGATCCTTGAGTAGGATACTTGTCTTTTTGTATCCAAACTTCGGATTCAAAACCTCTCCAAATAAAGGATTCTTTAATATTTTCTGGCATCACTTTTGCAACAAATTGTTTATTATCTCTTTGAAATATTTTATTTGGAGTTGGTTTCCCATTTTCTTTTAATGCTTGTATTAAATATCTTAATTGTCTCATTAAAATTGCTGGACCCGCTAAGAATTCTTGACCAACTATATCACTATTTGCAGAACCTTCTTTTGCTCTTGCAGATACTTCAGCCCATTGTTTCGATTCTAAAATTAAGCTATCCATTGCTGATTCTAAATAACTAATTTTTAGTTGAATATTCAATTTAAGCCATTTTTGCTTATTTTGCGAAAGAATTTTAAGAGCGTTTTCTAATTTTATATTGTTCAACATAGTAAGATATCCTTATACAAATAAAAAATGGACTTGACTATTTACATATCACAATATATTTCGTTATAGTTACCAGGTTGGCCAAAACTCTAATTAGGTTATTTTCAAACTAGGGTAAATGGCTGCTTTTTATTTTTTAACTCTCTTTTTTTTTACTTGGAGAATATAACATGGCATTTAAAACACTCCCACTTTTTGCCGTTTCTGCAATTTTACTTTCTGGATGCACAAGCACTTGCGGATCAAAAGCAGAAACTCCAGCTGCTGACGCTGCTGCTCCTGCTACAGCACCCGCTGCTGATGCTGCTGCACCAACTGCTGCTCCTGCTGATGCCGCTGCACCAACTGCTGCTCCTGCTGACGCTACTGCACAAGCTCCTGCTGATGCCGCTGCACAAGCTCCTGCTGCTCCAGCTGACGCTGCTGCACAAGCTCCTGCTGCTCCTGAAGCGCCAGCAGCTAAGTAATTTTACATTACAAAAAAAAGCAGGCAAAAATATTTGCCTGCTTTTTTTTGTTTCTTTAATATTTTATCTATTTTTAAAATTATCAAAACATAAATAATCTCTATTTTCGCCCCACTTAAATATTAAATTTCGATTAATTTGATTTAATTTATCAGGCGTAGATACAATAAAATCAATTTCACAAGTTCCGACAGAAAATATATTTTTTAATTCTATTAAAATAAATTTTTTAGTCTTATTTAAATTTAAATTAATATTATCACAATCGAAAGAATTTAGTTTTTTTTTAAATGTAATTAAAAATTCTAAATTAGAAACTCTATCTGGGGAATAAATTAAAAATGGGATTCCTGGTTTTTTTACAGAGATACAATTTACATATTCTCCATTAAATTTCCATTTATTATTTGAAGAAAGAGCGGTACCAATAATTTTTGTATCTCCAAAAATTTTAATTGTAGTTTTTTGAAAATAATTTGGAGTGTTTGATGAAGAATATTCTCCATTAAATAAAATATCTCTTGGTATTTCATATCCATTTTCATTTCTATTCAATAAATTGGCATTGTTTCTAGTACAAGAAGTAAAAAAAACAATTAAAACTAAATTCATAAAAAGGATATAAAAAAATTTATTTATCATTTTATGTCCAAAATAAACTTATATAGTTACTTTATTATCAATCCACTCTCTAATGCTGGTTAATTCATTTTGAAAATGATCCGATATTCTGAGATCCATAAAATTTTTAAAAAGTTCATCTATAATATTTGTTAATAATGTAGATGACGAAATTCTTTGAGTAATATGAGCTTGGGAATCGGCCTCTGAAATAGAAGGCAACCTTACATTTCTTAAGGATAAATCTTCACCTAAAATAGAAAAACTCCATTGTCTTTCTGCATCTTGTAAAATAAATTTTGCCTCATGAACAAGTTTTCCAGTTCCTAAAGCACTTCCCGCTTCAAATGCATAAGCTGGCGTTCCGCCCTTTAAACTATTTTCACGCACCGAACCACTCGTACTACTTAAGACAATTTTGTCATCGATATAAAGATGATATGTTCCATAATTTCCAATAGTAAGTTTATGATTTTGCGTTTCACTTTTAAACCATAGCCAAGTGAGAAATTCCCTACCTAAAAATGCTCTATTTGTTTGGAGAAATCTTAACTCATCATGTAAATTATCATTTAACATGGATTTATAGCTCCTTTGCTAAAACGCTTTTTGCGTTTTGATTGAAGATACACTAATACTGTCAAAGATGTTGGGCAATATGAAGTGAAAGGATTTTTATGAATTCATTAGAAGAAATTTTTAAAACTGCAAAACAATGTGCACAAGTAGCTTCTCAAATGAGCCTTGAATTTAAACATGGAATTGACCCACAAAGTTTAAAAAATGACAAATCATGGGTCACTTCTGCAGATAAAAAAATTGAAGAAAAATTAAGAGAAATTATAATTAAAAATCATCCAACTCACTATATTTTAGGAGAAGAAGAAGGTGGAGAAATTGGCAATGATCCTGAATCCTTTACATGGATTTTAGATCCTATCGATGGAACATTTAGCTTTGTACATAATGTTCCTTTTTATTCTTCTCTTATTGCCGTTTTAAAAGGTAACACACCTATAATTGGTATTGCTTGTCTTCCTGCCTTAGGAATTACAATGAGTGCAATGAAGGGGAAAGGAGCTTTTATTAATGATGAAAAATATCATAAAACTCCTTTGGTTGGTAGTTCACATATTGAATTAATTGCAACTGCAGATGTTTATCGATTTTATCTAGAAAAAAAAGATAATTTAATTCAAAAACTTTATGGGAAAGATCTTAAATCTAGAACATATTCTGATGCCCTAGGGTATTATATGCTTTTACGAGGCTCTGTAAGAGTTTTTATTGATCCAAAGGTAGAAATTTGGGATGTTGCTCCTTTCCATGTAATCATGCCCGAAGCAGGGTTCACAATACATTCATGGAATGGCGAAAAAACCCTTAAAAAAGGAACAAGTATTTCTTATGCTATTGATGAGCAAAACTTGCCTATTAATTGCACAGATGTAGTTGAACTCGCTTCGCAATTTGCTTAGTATATAAATTAATGAAGAAATTATTAATTTAATATATTTGATATTTAAAATCTCATAAGGAGATCTTGTTATGAAAAAAAGGCGCCGTTTTTATTTCACAACAATGATTTTCTTTATTTTCTTACCAATTCAAAGCTGTATTACTTTATCTAATAAAGAAACAGTTATTGAAAGGAGTGAAAAAGATCAACCAGAATGGATTCAAGATAATTGGCAACAAAATGTTGATAAAGATTCTATCTATCTTATTTTTAAAAAAACTGATATTTACAATTTAAATCTGGGTCTTAAACAAGCTCAATCCGCAGCGATTCTTCAAACCTCACATCTTATCATGAACAAAATTCAAAAAACTTTGCTTACAAAACTTCCAGCCTCTTCCAATAACTCAAATAAAAAGAGAGACTCTATTCTTTATGAGCTTTCTCAGGTCGTTACAAGCAATAGACTTGCGGTTGTTTCGCAACCCGCTTTACCCAAAGATGTCTATTGGGAATATCGCCAAAGGGATACTGACAACGGTCCTGAAAGATTCTATATAGTATGGGTTTTGCTTTCAGTTCCAAAAATAGACTATGAGTCTGCTTTAAGGACAACAGCACGAAGTCTAACAAAGTCCGAACATTCGGATATAGTAGATTTGGGCCAAAACATTTTACAGCAAATGAATCCTCATTAATTTATGAGGATTTGAATAACGATAAGGTGAGATATGGATAAAGCTTCTAAGTGGCTCGTCATAACAGAAAAACCATCGGTTGCAGGAGATCTCGCAAAAGCGCTGGGTGGATTCGAAAAAAAAGGCGACTACTATGAGTCACCAAAATATTTTATCACCTGGGCTGTAGGTCATCTTTTAGAATTACTGGAACCCGAAGAATTAGACCCCAAATACAAGCGCTGGTTACTTCAAGATCTTCCTATTCTTCCTTCTGAATTTCAATACAAACCCAAAAAAGGGCAAACAGAACGACTCAATCATATAAAAAGCCTTGCTAAAAAATCGGAAGTTGTCGGTTTTATCAACGCCTGCGATGCGGGGCGAGAAGGCGAACTTATTTTTAGAGAAATATTTGATTTTTGCGGACAAGATAAACCATTTAAAAGACTTTGGCTGCAAAGTATGACGCCTGAGTCTATCCGCAAAGGATTTAATTTAGTTAAACCTGGAAAAGAATATGACAATCTTGGAGATGCCGCTCGCTGTCGCGCCGAAAGCGATTGGCTTATTGGCATGAACGCAACTCGTGCTGTCACAAAAAGATTAAAATCAAGAAACACGAAAGGCGTGTGGTCTGTTGGTAGAGTACAAACACCCACTCTTGCTCTTATCGCAAAACGTGAATTAGAACATTTAAAACATAGACCAGAACCTTATTTTACCATTGAGGGACGCTTTTCTACCTCTAGTCATGAATATTCTGGTGTTTGGTTTGATCCTAACTTTAAAAAACCAGTTTCTTCTGACGAAGACGATCTTCAACATTATTCAGAAAAAGAAGATCGCATTTTTTCAAAAGAACGTTTGGATCAAATTTTAAATGATTTTAATTTAAATAAAGGCAAAGCAACTGCTTCTGAAACAAGAAAAGAATCTAAAGAAATTGCTCCTCAATTATTTGATTTAACTTTATTGCAACGCGAAGCAAACCGTAAATTAGGCATGTCTGCATCTAGAACATTACAAGCAGCTCAAAGACTTTACGAAAAACACAAATTGTTAACTTATCCAAGAACGGATTCTCGTTACCTTCCTGAAGACTATGTTAACAACGTAACAGATGTGATTAAAGAGTTTTCCGCAATTCCAACAGAATTTACAAAAGCTTGTCAAAAAATATTAAAAACAGGATTATTAAATAAAGAACGTATATTTAATGACAAACATGTTTCCGATCACTTTGCCATTATCCCAACAGGTCACTTTCCTTCAGAAAAATTAGATGGCGATGACGCACGCATTTATAATCTTGTCTTAAAAAGATTTCTTGCCGCTTTCATGCCTCATGCTGTTTGGGCAAAAGTAGAACGCCTCACAAAAGTCGGTTCCCAAACATTTAGAACTCGTGTTCAAGATCTTCAAGAACCAGGCTGGCGTGAAGTTTATGGACTCGATACCGAGGAAGAAAGCAAACTTCCAAAGCTAAATGAAAAAAGTCCAGAGGCTGTGACACCTGTGCAAACAGAAGATATCACCCCACAAACAAATGCGACAAAACCACCTGCACGTCTTACTGAAGCAAAATTACTTTCATTAATGGAACATTGCGGACGCTCCATTGCGGACGAAGAAATTGCCGAAGTGCTTAAAGACAAAGGAATTGGCACCCCAGCAACACGTGCCGATATTATCGAAAATTTAATTGCCAAAGAATACGTAAGCCGTTTTGGGAAATCTTTAAGAGCCACCTCAAAAGGAATTCGCTTAGTCGATGTCTTGAGCCGTATTCCTATTGATACTCTTTCCAAAGTAGAGCTCACAGGTGAAATTGAATTCGATCTTCGTAAAATGGAAAAAGGACAAAAAAAACGTTCTGAGTTTATGCAAGATATGTTTGATTTTACTTCTTCTATTGTAGATAAAGCACGCACATTTGAATACGATGCCATATTTAAACACGATCCTTCTTTAGGTAGTTGTCCTGTCTGTAAAAAAGGAAAGGTATTTGAAGGCTTTTGGGGATATAAATGCAACTTAGCTGGCAATAGCAAAGAAAAAGTAGGTGATGAATGCACATTTATTATTTGGAAAGAAAAAAATCAAAGATACATTGATCGCAGCCTTGTTGAAGAAGTTCTTTCAAAAAACATTGCTGGCCCCTTTGAATTTAGCAACTCCAATGGCACCTCCCACTTTGAAGAGTATTTGACCATTTCCCCTGTCAAAGGCATTATCTTTTGTGAGCAAAATGGAGATCCAAAAGAATCTGCTACAGGATACGATGTTGTTGTCCTACATGAAGAACCTTTACCAGAAACCTTCTTAAAGTTACCAGGTTTAGTAAAAGTAACAGAAAATGCCTATTTGTGTGAGTTTGGTGTCCAAATACCCGCTGCCGAAACAGCGGCAAATGAAGCTGTGGAAACAAAGCCTAAAAGAGGTCGTAAAAAAGCTTCCGCAGAGGGCTCCACCGAAGAAAAAGCGAAAAAGAAACCTGCAAAACCTAAAAAGACAAAACGACTCATTTCACGCATGCCTCGTGTTTTATGTGGACGCGAAATGAGCCTAGAAGACTACAAGTCTTTTATCATTACAGGTTCCACCCCACCTATCGCCGACTTTAAATCTAAAAAAGGGCGCCCTTTTGCCGCTGCTCTTCATTTAAAAGACAATGGAAACTTTGAATTTAAATTTGTTTCCAGAAAAGCTCTTTTAGGCGAAGAAACAGTTAAAACCCCTAAAAATACAGAAAAAAAATCGGCTAATAAAGCAAAAGGCGTTAAAAAAACAAAGAAAAAAGACTCCTCCTCAGAAGGCGAATCTTCTTCCGTATAAAAAAAGAGAGCTTCCTTAGACCAACATCAAACGAAGCTCACTTGACTTTTATAAAATATCATACTATTTGCTTCATTCACGATTGTGGCAGGGTAGCTCAGCTGGTTAGAGCGGAGGTCTCATAATCCTCAGGTCGGTGGTTCAAGTCCACTCCTTGTCACCATTTCTCTTTTTGTTTATAAATCCCTTTTAAAAAAATATAAATTAAAAATTTAAATCTTTTTTTAGAACAAATTATTATGTTTCTTTATGATTTTATTAACCGAATTAAATAAACTAGAGTTGAATAGCGATACCCGACAGATTTAGCTAAAAGTGATAGCGCAACTGCTCTTTGTCTTGGTTTTTTAATCAGTAAAAACAATATGGTCTTTTTTTTCCATTGCAAAACGCAATATGAGCAATGGTTTCTAAAGTTAGATTTCCAGAGCCTTTTAGAATTTTTGAAGCCATTGATAAACTTAATTCATGTTCTTTTGCAAAACCCCTAAAACCAAGATTATTTTCAGCCATTACTTTTGAAGCAAATTTAGAAACATCTTCTTGCAAAAGCCTTAATGTTTCTAATTCTTTCTCAGCCTCTCTGTCAGCTTCTGCTATTTCTTCTTCCGAAAGATATTCTTTAAAGACATCATCTATCTTTTTAAGTTGTATAGTCATAAATGCCCTCCTTTAGTAATTTATTTCTACGCGCTTTTGCTCTCTTAATGTCGGATTTTTAAGTGGACTTATCACCTAAAATCAATATAACCGTTAGCATATTATTAATAAAAGTATAATAAATCCGAAATCCAGCACTTAAATCCCTTAATTCATAGACTCCAAAACTTTATACCAAATTGACATAAAACACTGTAAATACTACAGTATACAAGCAAGGATTACATGTTAGATATTCAAAATATTGGGTTTCAATAGATAAAAAAGGAAATATAATTGGGATCACAGAAATATATTTTAGAGATTGTGATGATAAAGAGGTATTGTGGGTAAGCTGGTTTTGTGTAGATCAAAAATATCGCGGAAGAGGTATTGGGAAAACACTTTTAAATCATGTCATTTTTTATGCAAAAATAAATAATAAAAAAAGATTTAAGATATATGCATCAAATATAGAAGAAGAGAAAAATAATTAAATTAAACGCAAAATTTATTTATAATTTATGGAAATTTAATTTCAAGATGAGTTATTTAAATTCGATCCAAAAAAAAGGATAGTCTAAAACTAAACTATTAATATTTATATTAATTATTGGAATTTAATAAAATATAATATACAATAATTTTTTCATTAACTTAAACTACAGGATGTGGTTATGTATAAAATATTTATAAAATTACTCGCTATCCCTACTTTAATTTCATTTAATGCACAGGCAAAAGAAGTCGATTATATTTTTTACATCTCTCATCACAGTGAAGATAGTCTTCATTTTGATGGTAAACTAACAAATGTCAATGCCAATGTTCAATGTGGAGATTGGAAAAAAGAACTATCCATAAATAATTTTCGAATTCAAGAAGATAATAACGACAATGTTGCTATAATTCCTATCATTAAAAAAGAAAACTGTATTCTTAATATATTAAATTTTGAGTTCGAGAATACATCTTATACAGTTAAAAACAAGGAATCATTTAGCATAAATTTAAATAATACATCTAATTCTAGTCAAGTTGAAAATATCTCTACCTTAAAACCGAATAATCTTTTGAAAAATAAGTACAATATGATTTTAGAAGGTAAAAAAGTTGGAACAAATAATCTTTCTAATGAAATATGGATTAGCTATAAAGAGGAATGATATTCATTAAATTTATATTTTCAAACTTAACAAATTAGTTATTATAATGAAAAAAATGGGCTGGTGGTTCTTTAGGAAGATCATAAATCGTACATCGATTTGGAACTACCCAATTACATGGAAACTTTTTTGTTATAGTAAATATTCCAGTTGTTACTATAATTAGAACGTAATATTTTTTCATTTGTCCTCTATTCAATTTTAGAAATTTATTTTTATAATTATAATCAGATTTTCAATAATTTATTATATATATGATGTCAAATGTTTTTTTTAAAGATAATTCCTTGCTTTGTTTATTTATCTCTTTTATCAAATTTATTTAATTCAATATCAATATGTATAAATAAAATTTATAAAGTTTATTTATACAAAATTAAAAATATCTTTTTTTATTTTGTCTTAAAACTATCTTTTTATTCCACAAGAAAATGTCGAATCATTTGTCAGAGCAAATGGCTTAATGCCCATTGCAAATACAGATCCAGTTTGAAGTAAAGCGCAAATTATGAATAGTTTTTTCATTAAAAATTCCTCCTCATTGATTTAATGAATTTTAAATTTATTTAAAAACAAATAAGAAAGCAAATATCATAGCTTGCCATAACAGATTATTTTTTTATAATTTTAATATTTTATGTTTTCATTTATCTTTGGATATCTATATCAAATAATTTATTTAAATTGTATTGACAAATAATTTTAAATTTATATTAAATAATTTTTAATCTACAATGGATTGAGGAGGTAAAAGTTATCTTTTTTTTTGTTAATGAGTTTATTTGTTATAAAAAATTAAATTATGTTTTGACAATTCGAATGTCTAGGTTTGAGTTTTTTTAGTTTTAATTCTGTTCAAGTACCAAAGTGCTTCTTTTCTATATGAATCCTGTTATGTGAAGTGTCAATCGCAAAATAATCTTTTAAAAGCTGAATTTAAAAACCCAGCATTTTAATTAAGAATTCTTGTAAACTTTCATAATTAATTTTAATTTCCCCTTTGATAAGCTTAACATCCTGTTAT
>RRZT012342328.1_pt1 | contig 53243 bp, 69 predicted proteins | sample 2165551 | NCBI WGS metagenome assembly RRZT01 (sample SAMN10456910, study PRJNA506462) | wastewater metagenome | biome: wastewater; feature: sludge; material: wastewater sludge; isolation source: wastewater sludge with Escherichia coli K12::gfp cells carrying plasmid... | place: USA: Moscow, Idaho... | reverse complement strand
GAATATCCATTGTTTGTTGCCCAATCAAGAAAGTTGATAAATCTGGATTTCCATTGTTCGCAAACTTTTATTCCTCGTTTCCCATACCATTTATAAGCATGATCATTGGGATTATAGCATCTTTTTTTAATTCCTTTCCATATATTATATAGTCTGGTATTTACATAAGGATGGTTTTCTCCCCACTTACATGGTTTTTTAGCATGTCTGGCTTCATCCATAAGACATCCACAACTTTTAGTAACACCTTTTCGTAATGCTCCCATCGCAATTGTTTTTATGTTTCCACAATCACATTTGCATGTGAAATATCTGAAATTTCCATGTTTAGATGTCTCGTTCAGAATTACAAGTCTGCCAAAACGATCCCCAGGTTTAACAACAGCCCTTTTCATCAGAAACCTGGATTTATATTTTCAGATGGATCTTTCGGTTCTGGATCGGCTGCCTGGGTTGCTGTCTCACCATTATCCGTTACATCTTCGTAATTAGCATCATCCAGATTGATAGCCGTATTATTTGCATTTTCGGCTATAAGATCATCCCTATTTTCTGCTTTGAGATCGTCTGCTATAGCTTGTTGCATTTCTACAGATAAATAGCCATACTTGCTCAAAAGATTGCGAATAACAGTCTTAATAGCCATTGCGTGGAAATTACCCATCCAACCAACTGTTTTGCTGTTAGCTGACATTGGCAGATTAGCCAGATTAAGCATTTGCTCTATTGTAGTTTTGGGTTCAATGCTTTTAGAATAGAGCTTAGCATGAGTAGCCATTTGCTCTACTGTCATATATAGCGTTTTGCTAAAGCCATTCAGCAATTCAAAATAGCAGAAATAACCAATGATCTTATCAGATGCTTTGGTACCATCAAAAGCGATCTCACCAGATAACTTGTTTACTTTTCTCAGCTCGCCCTCATAAACCACATCAGCATTGATAGTACGATATTGCCCAGTACGCATAGCAAGCTGGATGTAACCCTTATAGCCGAGTTCAAATGTAGGCTCCATTACTTTATGCCATTGTCCGTGTTCATCTTTCTTGGAATTGTTGAATGGAATTACATAAGCATATCCCAAAGCCTTATTGATAGGCAACTTTAATACCGCTGCTTTCAGAGCCTCCATAACAACCGCTTTCGGCTCGCACATCTGGAGCTTACTATCTGAGTTGTATAAATCAATTATTGATGCTACGAATGTAGGTGCATTATTATCCAGGGCATTCTGGAATTGTTCCATTACAGATGGAGCTTTCAGCATACTTTTCAGCACGTCTATTTTTTTTGCTGGTGCTGGAGCCTTTGATGGTGCTGATACCATCTGGCTGCTTTGATTTTGTTGTGTCATAATGATAAATTTTATAGTTCAATAAATTGTGAATCTTTTTGGATCATCAGTTTTGGATCTTTGCTCACACGTAAGTTGATAATCTGTGATAGGGTAGGGATCAACTCATTCGTTGTTTCTCTGTTATCAATGAAAATTGGAGCTGTAATGCCTTTGTTAGCACATATAGCATTGATTATATCAAGTCCAGCATTAATCTTACCAGCCGAATTTGCATCAGCGTATGGAGCATTATTAACCCACATTGTGCATGTGATCTTATCGTTACCATTAAGTTGTTCAGATGCAAAGGTGAACGAAACAAGTTTAAATAAGCCATTAATACGCTTGGTGAGTTCTTCATCCTTAGCTTTCTGAAATTCAGTAATTGTACATTCTTGGTGTTCCAGATCAGCCAGAGCCTGGTTTGCATTAACTTTCTGATCCTCCAGTTCCTGGATACGCTTGTTAGCCCTGGTTATCTGATCTTGCTTAGCAATCTTAACCTTTAGATCATCTATAGCATCAGTAATGATTTTTTTACCCTCATTGAGATCATTATCATCTTTGGGTGTCTGATCAATATTAATCTGATTTTCAAGCTCGGCTATTTCGTTTCCCAGGTTGATCCATTGCTGATCGGCACTTATAAGTTCATCAGCATTCTGGGCAGCTGGCAAATTATCTTCCTGGTATTTCTTTTGTTCCTGGAGTGATAATATCTCCTTTTCATCGTTCTGTATCTGCAACAGATTATCATCCTTTTCTTTTTGCAGTTTATGGAGATCCTCATTAAGTTTCTTACCCTTTTCCTGGATGGATTTGAGTTTATTTGATTTATCCAGATTGAAATTTTTAAGCATTTCTGCTTGTTTTGTCTCTATATCCTCTGGTTCCAATGGTCTTTTACAAGTAGGACAAATGAAAGCACCATCTGGATATGTGAGTTCCTTAGCATATTCAGAACGATATTCGGCTCTCATTGTCTCGATCTGTTTATTTAAGTTGGATATTTGGCTATCTATGCTTTTATTTTCATATTCAGCTCTATTCTTATCTTTTTCCTGGCTTTGAATCTTATATTCCAAATCCTGGATAGCTTGTCTGCCAACATTGTTTGCCTCAGCTGCTTTAGCACGTATGGAACCCTCCAAATTGGCACGTTGGATATTCTTATCACCAATCTGTTTTTGTATTCCAGATTTTCGCTCGTATTCAGCCTTAACAATATTGCTCTTATCTGCTATCTGCTTTTCGATTTCAGATAACTTTTTCTGCTTTTCTTTCAGTTCATCCTCCAGTGCTTTCCAATTTTCGCTTTCTGGCATTAATCTGTTTACCTCATCAATTCTACCAGGTAAGCCAGCCAATTCCTCATTGATAGCACGTTTTTTAGCAGCGATCTCTTTTTTGAATTGAATAAGTGTAATGCCATTAAGCTGATTGATAAGCTCAATAAATTCTGGCTTTGTTGCTGCTATTTCGGTATCAGTAACAGTACCAACCATATCAAGTAACATAGCCTTTTGAGTTTCACCTGGTAAATTTGGGAAATATATAGGCGAGGTTATCATCTTGAATATTGCCTCTGGAATAATAGCAGACACCTCAGCATCATAAGCCTTTTTAGTATCCAATTTCACATCATTTTTATAGTATTCTGTAAAATGGTTCATTAGCTTATCGGCATTTTTGCCTATACCCCATTTTTCTCTATAACAGCGTTTCAGAGTAACCTCATTGCCATTAACCAGCATAGTTGCTGTTACTTCGTGATCCAGATGCAGAATTGATTTGTGGTTATCATCCCAGGTCTTAATGCTGAAATTGGTATCAGCTCTGCCAGTATGATCTTTACCAAATAAGCACCATAGAAAAGCATCCAGAATGCTTGTTTTACCAGTACCATTTTCTCCCTGGATGATCGTTTCCTTGCCATCAAAATTGACGGTGAGAGATCGTAAACCCTTGAAATTTACGATTTCTAATCTCCTTAATAAAATCTCTTTGTTCATACTCATTTATTTATTAAAATATTAATACTTTCGGCTTTGTCGGCTGCCATTAATTCAGCCCTGGAGTAGATGATCTTAGACGTTACCGCACTACCAGATCTAACTGGTTGCACCATCTTGCTCTTAACCCATCTTTTCACACGTGCCTCTCCATATTCTTTATAGGCAGATCGCTGTGATATACGATCTTTGCCAGGCATTAATAACTTAGCGTAACTGGCAGCACCCAAAGTAGCCATGTCCATCATCATGTTTTTAAATTGGTATAATTCTAATTGTATCATATTAATATTTCCAGATATATCCGTTTGATGATTTATATTTTCCATTTGCAGCTTTATTAATACTTGCTGCACTAAATCCGAGAGTTTTATGAACATCTGCTAAAGATTCAAATTCTCTAATAAAAGTTCCATCAAGTTCATATTGCTTAATGCTCTTAGATAGAGAACTTTTCATTCTTATATCATGTGTTCCAAATCTATTATTCTCATATAATGTCATCCATTCAAGATTTTCAACATGGTTGTTTTTCTTATTTTCATCTTTATGATTGACAGTTTGTAAATTATGTGGGTTAGGAATGAATGTCAATGCAATTAAGCGATGGATTAGAAAGTGCTTTCTATTTCCATTTACTTGTAGAGATATACAAGAATAACCACCAGGGACTTTAAATGATTTTAGTATATGTCCTTTATGTATCCTTACTTTACCTGTTTTCTCACAAACATTATAATCAAGCCCTTTTATTCTTCCATAAGTAGATGCTTGATAATATCCTTCGTATCCAGGTATATCATTCCATATTTCCATAATTGCTTTTATTTCTTTTGATTTTTCTTTGGATATAATGCTTAACACTCTCAACATCATAAGCATCATCAGTAAACATTATCCGAGTGAAAGCATAGCATCCAATACAAGTGATCAAATGCCACCAAGCACCAAAGAATACAGCACCGATTAAGCCAGTTGTACCGAGAATGAAAGACACGATACAGAAAATTAAATTTTGAATTGTCCCATTTGCCATAGTTGTGTTACATTAATGATTAAACATATTGTTCTGGGCAGCAAGTCTCATAAATTCATTGAATGAATGTATGCCCAATTTTTTAAATGAATTTTTGCGGTGGTTATTAACCGTATTAAGAGAAATAAAAAGTTTGTCGGCTACCTGGCTATCAGTCATACCATCATATAATAGTCTCATTATCTCCAGCTGTCTGTCTGATAGTTTAGAGTTAAATGTAGGTGAGCAAATGATCTTATCAAATTTACATTCGCCTCTGAGTGGGCAGCTCACAAACTCAAATTTAAAGTTCCAATGCTCATCCAGATCTATTCTGTTATCATACACACCCAGATTACATTTAATGAATCTACGAACTGCCAGAAAATCTCTGTAACGTTTGTTCTCGTTAGATCCATAAGTTTCCATCAAAGCATTATATGCACCAGGATAAAACTCTTTGAGCACATCCATAAAAGCCTGGATAAACTCAACATCACTTTCAGTTAGCTGTTTTTCAGCCTCACCTACTTGCTTTAGCGTAACCTCACCAGATGGTGTGGTATAGAACTCAATCGCTTTAATTGTTCAACGTTGTTTGGAAATAGAACATTACCAGGCATACCCAGATCTTTCTCAATGATACTTAATGTGAGTGCATCTGGTTTTTGAACACCAGCGATCCAACATCGTACTGTTTTGGTAGATTTCATTGTGAGAGTAGCAATGTGCTCTACAAATTCTGTCTTTGGAGCCTTAACAGCACTACGATCTGGCAGATCATCATATATCTGCCTAAAACTTTTGTAGTCCTTTTCTGTCATTTTACTCATAATCATTACTTTTTGTTGCTTAAAAGTGTTCGTGGAACGCACTTTTTTTAGTATATTTGTAGCGTTCACAAACTCATTACGGTGCAAATTTATATATTTATTTTATAACCAGCAAGGAAAAATAGAATTTTTTTTTAAAAAAGTTTGTTTTCCGTGATATTTAGGGTGATTTACCCACAGATGAGCTAAAGACCTGTGGGTTTTACGGCACTTTATATAAAAACGAACAAAGAAAGAACCAAAGAAATATACTATCTGTTTATTATATTATTATATAATATATATTGTTTATTATATTATTATATAATATATATACGCGCGCGCACGCGGAAGCAAAATTTAAAATTTGATTCGATTTTGCTTACTGTTTTGCTTAAGCAAATTAAAAATATCATTTTCATATCTATCTGATAGTGAGGTGTTTGCAAAATGTGTTGTTTGCAATAATAATTTTGCTTAAGCAAAAGTGCAAGCAAAAGTTAAGCAAAAGTGCAAGCAAAAGTGCAAGCAAAAGTGCAAGCAAAAGTAGTAGCAAAATATCAAGCAAATTTCAATTTTACATTTATTTACATTTGTATTGCGTTGATATTCTTATCATTACATTTTTGCTTCGATTTTGCTTGCACTTTTGCTTAAGCAAAACAGACAGCAAAACATGTAAATTGAGCCGAAAAACACATATTTTTCACATTTTTTCAGAGGGTTGTGGATGAAAATAGAGCAATACTTGTAATTTTTGCCGTATGTTTTGCTGCTACTTTTGCTACACATTTTGCTTAAGCAAAATCATATTTCTCATCTTATCACTCATATGCTCCTCTACAGAACCAATATCAAGTTTGATATAATCAAGAACCTTTCTATTTGCCTGGTCTATCGGATCCCACGATTTTTTGATATAAAGGTCTGTTACTTTCATGCCTGGATCAACGTGGTTAAGAGCTGAATGGACTACATATTTATCTATACCAGCATCATTTATAGCAATAGTTGCCCAGGTATGCCTGGCAGCATAAAACTCCAGATCATCCACATTCAGATCTTTGCCAATTAATTTAAGCCCTTTATTAATGGCAGAACAAAAAGCATCTACACTGGAATATTCCAGATAAAAACGGAAAACACGTTTTCCAGTAGGATCCTTGTATTTATTCATCAATGCCTTAACTTCTGGTTGTAATTCAATGGAGATCTCTGCTTTATCATCACGTCTATTTTTCGTTTTCATTCTTTGGTAAGTGATACGATCTTTTTTGCAGTCTTCGCAATAATACAGATCAACCTCATTAATACCAATAAGCATAAAACTCAGCATAAACATATCCTTAGCAAAATTATAGCGGTTGAAACCATTACGGATCACATTATGGTATGGCAGATTTGATAACTTATGAATGGTATCCAGATCCAGTGCTCGTTTTCTCTTTTGTTCTATTTTTGGCAATTTCACTTTATTAAATGGAGAAAGTGGAATACGGATAAGCCCCAGATCTTCATCATTATATTCTGCTTTCGCTCTATTGATGATAGTTCTTAATACAGATGGGTACTGAGACTGGGCACGTGTTCCACGCTCCCTATTTGGTCTGGCTGGCATATCTGTTAGATATTTGATCCAATCATTCAGAAATCTTACCGTTATTTCCTGGACGCTTATATTGTCTCTGCCAACAAACTTAACCAGGTTGTTTAGTGCAATATCATAAACTTTGGCATTACCAACATGCCCATCAGCTTTCATTTGCTTTGCCATATTTCTGCCATAATCAATGATATTAAGATCTATATGATCATTAATGTTACCCTGGTTAATTGCATCTACTATTTGATCTATAGTCATTTGAAAGGATCGTTCGCCCAGGCTATCTATTACCGATCTGTATTTTTTAATCAGCTTATCACACTCATCAATATAATACTGATTTTTAATCTTATAGTTCCTGGTTAGATCATCCCTATATATATAATAAGGTGTAGGCAGATATTTTTTCTGTCTATTATGTGTTACTCTGATCTTAATGTTATATGTCCCATCAGCACGTTTCTGGTGCTGGTAAACCTCAGCTTTAAATGTTGTCATAACTTTGTGGAACTATAGTAGAACTTTTGCACGCAAAGATAATCATTTTTTGCGGAATTTGATGCAAATAAAATGGCTCACTTGTATTTGTGAGCCATTTTTTGTATCTCCGATGGGAATCGAACCCATATTTAAAGTTTAGGAAACTTTTGTTCTATCCGTTGAACTACAGAGACTTATAATAATTCAATAAAAATTTTTTCCCAGAATCATTAGCATCATATTAATTTAATGTCTATCTTTGCCCACGTTCTTTAGGAAAAGCATTCGAGGTTTAGGAAACTTCTATTCCATCAACCCTATCAAGGTGATAATCAGTGAAATACGTTATTTTGTCTCTAATTTTGTAGAACAATAGTAGAACTATTGCAATTTTAGTGAAATTCCACCCCATTTCTGAGGTGGATATTTCGTTTGTAACACCGACTTTGGCAAATCGGATGATGCAAAGGTACATAATTTTTTTGAACAACAAAATAAAACCGTGGCAATTTCACAACTGGCACGGTTTTTTCGTATGAACAAAAAATTTATCAAATATTACTTTACTTCAATATATTTCGTGTATGTTATCTTGCTATGAGGGTTGGTACACATTATGTCCTGGCTAATTGCTTTGCATCCGAAACGAAAGAAAAGAAATTTTTTAGGTATCTTATGCACCACCTGGATCAATGTATCACGAGTTTGTATGCTGCCTTTAAAATTTAAGCTGTCTATCACACCATTAAGATCTATCCAGGGATCGCTATATTTCATTGTGTGCAATGTGATATATTTTATATGATCACGATAAACAATACTATCTTTTATTTGTGTATGGATCTCATAATCAGAGTGAGTTGATGTAGAAGAAATGCTTTGAACTCTTTTCAGCTTTATACCCATATCCTGGATCTGCTTAGTAAGTTCATTGCAGTTTATCTGTAGCTCTGATTTGGTAAGTGTTAGCTTTTTAATACTGGCAGCATTATTTCCAGCTTTAGTTTTGTAAGCTCTCATATCAGACATTAGAGCGACCTGGTTAGATGCCAGGCGATCACGATCTTTGCATGTATAGTGTAATGCTATACTTATACCTATCAATGCCAATAATAGCACCAGGCTGGTATATAAAAGGATCTTATTCAGCATAGCTCATTGAGTTTAATCTGTTAAGCCAGCCAGCTTTGAATTTTCTGTTTTGTTTCCTGGCTTTGCATATATCATTAATAAATTTCACACGTGCCCTATATATTAGGATCCACAACATTTTTTTGTTGTGCCAGTTATTAATGGCAGCTATAGTTTGGGCACCAACTATACCATCTTGCTTTACCCCTAATATTCTCTGAGGTATCTTAATGCCCCAGGCACCAGAACCCCATACCCAGTCCACCAGAATATCAGCAATACTCTGGTTGGTGATCTGATCGGCTTTCCACCGATCCCAGAAGTGAGGTTTAAGTACACGGCTAACCACATCAGCTCTTGTTAAGAGTTTTAGATCATCCACATCTATATCTCCATCACCATCCTTATCATATCCAACTTGCCTCCAGGTAGAGATGGTAACACCCATGTTGGTTGCACCACCTCTATCATCTGGATCATCAGCAAATTTGCCCTCCCATTTTAATATGAAAGGTGCCAGTTTGTTTACATCAGCCATTATCTTTCTCCTTTTGTCGAGTATCAATAAGAGCCTGGGTAAATGCACTTACAAGCTCATCCTTATTAATCATCTTAGCTGCCAGTTGTTCAACTCTGGAGATCTCTGTTTTCGTTTTATCATCTGCCTTTTCCCTAACAGATAAGCCCTCAACGATAAGCAAGAATATACCCAGTATGCACGTTATCACTGGTATTCCATATAGTTCATTAAGATGCAATATAATAAGCAGCTTGCTAAAGTGCATTAACAGATCAACTCCAGCTGCTATTAACATACCTCCCTCATACATAATGAATTTACTTAGTGAACGTGAAAGCCCATAGGAGCTACGCACCTCACCACGTTGTTTGGCTTTATTTAACCCAGATGCAAGATCAATGATCATTGCAACAAACACAATCACACATGCAACCACTATGATGAGAAACATGTTTTCGGCTCCAAACATTATACTTTTCATTGTCGTTTCCTCCATTTGTTTTTTCTGTAGAAATCAAAGTTATCTTTGTCCTGGCTTGTTATAGGATCTTTAGGACTATAGAACTTGAACCCAGTAAGCTCACCATATCTAACAACCTTAATAATGGCACGAAAAGGAAATTTTCTCTGAGGATCGCTAACAATTTTAGTAATCTTTTTACTTTCAGTAAAGAATGCTGATCGTTTTTCTCCATCATCATAGGCGATCAGTGTACGATCACCATTATCTGTGTTTACATTAGTTCTTACTCCAGTATAAGTTACGATCTTATTGATAACCTCATCTATATTGCTATATTCACAATCAAAAAGATTATCATTTCCAGGATCATCAAAATCTTCAAAATCTACAGCCTCATTCATAGATCATTTGGTATGTTAAGGGTTAGACAATCAGCATCAACCATTTCCTTGATCGCTTTGCGATCTTTAAGAAAGTTAATATAGCCAGTTTTGTAACTCTCATCGAGTACACCCAGATTAGCAGCCTGGTAATCATTACTCAACTTGCTTTCTACAGATGCTGGATACTTTGCAGTAAGGAGCGTGGCAAAAATGTTGTTAGCTGTGCGTGGGTACTCACATCTGCAAGAATCATACTGATACATTGTACCAGTGGCTACTTTCTTGTCAGTTGTTACAGCAATAGATCCGTTCTCATCTTTTACTACCATAACCTCTGTGATATTGTGGTTATAGAGAAAACTACCTTGCCCATTGTTGTAGTCATAGATCTTTTCTGGACGTGTTTCAGCCAGCAGACCGATATTCAATAACTTTGTTTCCATTATTAATACATTTTTGAATTATAAAATTACTATGCTCATCACTACATCTGATTATCCAGCCATATTCAGATGGAAAGTAATGTTTTAGATCCGTTTCATTGTCGATTTTATATCGCTTTTGAATACGGCTCAATTTCTTATAGAACCTCATAAGGATACCCTTTCTTAATAATATCCCATAGTGGTTTTGCTTAAACCCTACATAATCAATGCCTCTTACATCCACTGGGAATATCTGCCAGTTGGCTTTAATTTCCAGCTTTAGCTCAGCACCCAGGTATAGCCCCATCATATCCAGGATCTCATGCAATCTCTCTTTGCTGCCATCCAGTACAACAATATCATCCATATATCTGTAGTAATACTTGACTTTTACCACTTCTTTCATCCAATGATCAAAATAGCTCAAATACAAGTTAGCCAGATACTGGCTTGTATAATTGCCAATAGGCAGCCCTTTGTCCTTACCGTTACTATCTATTATCTTATCTAACAGCCTCAAAAATTGCTCATCTGCTATAGTCAGTCTTAATATAGCTTTCAGAGCTTTATGATCCACATTGTCATAGAACTTTCGTATATCAATCTTTAGGCAGTACCTGGTACCAATATGATCACTCATAAGAGCATTGTGTACATCTATCATGCACTTGTGGGTACCACGCCCTTTAATACAAGCATAAGTATTTTCAATGAAAATCTTACTCCAGTATTGCCCCATCACATTCAATATACAATGATGAACGATCCTATCTGGGTAAAACGGTGCAATCATTATGATCCTTTCTTTCGGCTCATAGATCGTTTTCGTTCTGTAGGCTCCAGGCGTGTATGTTTCGTTTCTGAGATCCCAGTATAAATCATCCAGGCACTCTATGATATTACCGTTGAATCTATCAATCTCCGATCTCCTGCCTTTGCCTTTCTGGGCTTTCCATTGAGCTTTAACCAGGTTATCTGGAGCATAGATAAGAGGATAAATATTTCTTAATTTGGCTGTATCACAAATGTAGATCCGTTTGGTATCTCCAATGTATAAGCCACAATCATCAAAATCCTCATACCACGGTAAATATGTATTGCTATCCATATATGTGTGCCGTTACTTCTTGCAGAGCTTTCAAATTTACTTGCACTGCTTGAATCATTATTGTTTTACCATAGCCAGTTGCCTGGCTATTCTGTGAGGTAAGGTGTCGGCTGCCCAAAGATCCAAAATTAATCAGAACCTTACGGTAAAGACGGAACCCAATGTTCGCATTCGCATTCGAGGAACGATTATTCGCATTCAGATTACCGAACCCAGCATTCGCACCATTATTCGCATTCGCAGACAAAAGGGCACCAGGCAGCCTCCACCTAATTGTTTTCAATATTTCAATTTTCTCTTATTCCATCCAGGTGGTTTTGCAGTCCCACCGACAACCGTTATTAAAAACGGCACAGACGGAACCCAACGGTCGCACCCGCATTCGAGGAACGATAATACGCACTCAGAAAACCGAACCCAGCATACGCACCATAATCCGCACTCGCAGACAAAAGGGCACCAAACCATCCAGATGCTGTAGTACCAGCTTGCCAGAAATAATCTGTTACACCAGTATTAGAGGCAGCACCTACAGCAATAGGGAATGAATATCCCTCAGTAGAATGTGATAATTTGAGTTGCCAGCCATCAGCACGAGGCATATCAGTTACAGAATGATACCCATCTGGAACATTTGAATCGCTATCACCTGGTGAGGTGAATTTAGTTGGATCCTCACAAACGTATGCTGTAGTTTTAGCATTGGCACTGTCTGGAGAATAATAGATAAGTACATCATCTGCCAACATCCACAAGTAATTGAATGGAACCTCAAACCCACGATATGAGGATACGGTGGTTACAAAATCGCTGCCACCGAAATTCTTAACGGTATATTGAATTTGACCAGTATTGTTACCCAGCGTTGCTGTTACTCCACATGGTATGAAAGGATGATAACCGCCCCAGGTATTCCATTTGATGCCATCAACAGTTGTTGTGCCATCACCCAAACCGCCCTGGTGGTATCCGCTTGCATCCAAAGAGGAATTATAGGTATCCTGGCAGTATAATGAGGCGTATTCAATCCTTTGTAGCCAGGCTAATTCATTATAAGGTCTGTATGCACCCAGATGAGTTCCATTCTTACAATAAGATCTGAAACCAGCTTTTGTCATAAAAGTTCTACCCATTCCTAACATAGAATTGTATGCGCCATCCTTAGATGAATCATTGCTACCTCCACGGAAATTAGCAGCATTTGATTTAAGAATTACTATGCCATTGGTATCACGTGCTATGGCATCACCATTCCATGTAAGCCAACAACCAGATACCGCTTTAGAGTTTGCCTGGTCGATCGTTGCAAACCAGGGTGATATTGTTTTACGATCTACAAGTGTAAAACCAGGTAGAGGATATTCCGAAATAGCTCTTAACCATTTTGTGCCAGAAAATTCTATCCTTTGGTAATATGCTGGGATCTCCAGCATCACATTGCCATCCGTACTGTCTAAAGTGGCTGTAGCACCACCATCTTTAAGCCTTGAATCATTTTGATGCAGATAGTACTTAACAGAACCATCTGTATTCTCAACGAATCGCCTAATTTTAGACTGGATGGGCAGCGACTTATGCAGATCGAGATTACCAACTCTGGTGAGCTTATAATCTGAGCTGCTATAATCGCCTTGAACACCATACCACATATCGTATGGATATTGTGGTTTTGTTGATCCACTTCCTAAAAGTACGCCCATATATGTTTATTTTAAAAATTAATACTGCAAATATACCCAAAAGTGTGTTTGTCGAACACACTTTTAAGGGAAATTTGTGCTTTCTGTGTTGTTTTGGCGTTATTTACCGCCTTTTCCTTTGCCACCTTTGCCTTTTTTACATCCAGACATGATCATACACCTCCTTTCAACTTTTAATAATTAACCATATAAATAAGCACTGTAGGATCTGACCTACTAAACCGCCCAGGATCGTTGCTGTGAGATCCAGCCAATCCCATTTACCTCCCCAGGATTGATCTTTAAATTCCATTCCAACACCTAAACCAGCCACAAACAGAATGGTAAGGAAAAACGCTATTGGTACCGAATACCAAAAGTGTTTAGGTCTATTACTTTCTGTTATCCAACTCATAATTTAGCCTCCAATTCATTAATCTTTGCCCTTTGCGCCTCTCGCTCCGTATGTAGAGTTGCCATATCATAGGGCAATTTTTCACCCAGTAAATTTGCCTCATAGCATTTTGTTATTTTGTAATCTGAATCGCTCAATGCTTGCTTTAATGCCTGGATCTCTACTTTCACTTTCTTAGTATCAAACCTTTTGATATAGTTGTATGAAATTCGATCTCCAGCATCAAAAGGCTCCAGGATGATAATATAACCCTCATCAGTCTGTAGCTTATTCTCATCTACTGGATCTACTGGTTTCCATTCAGATCCCAGCTGATCAATCTGAGCCTGGATAGAAATGATACGTGTTTTCACCTCACCATCTTTATCCTTGTATTTTTCAGCAAGTGGCTCAATTCTTTTTGAATGGAGATAAGTTCCATCCATATATCCATATTCTTCCATTAGTATTTGAATTTATTAACCAGCCATGCCTCTACTTTTGTAGTGGTGGAGCCAGATGTTATATAACCAATCGTGAATTGTGCAATGAGCATTTCACCCTCGCCTACATCATAATAATCATTCTGAGTACTATCATCATATAACTTTTGCCCAGATCGTGGATAGATCCTCATGTATCCAGTCCACCATTGTTTAAACAGAATAACAGTACCCTCTTTGGCATCTGTAGGCAGATATACCAAAACCTGGGCAGATGTATAACCTACTACCAGAGACTTAGTAGAACTTAAATAAACGGTTGTGGTAGATGATATACATTTTCTGCCCAGTGTTAAGCCTCCAGCAAATAAGTTGTAAAAAAAGCCACCATAGGCTGGAGCTGTACCGCTATTGCTTGCACGACCATACACACCTGCTATTATTGTATCCTCGCCATCAAACGCCCAATCGTTTTTGTTCACATTGGCAAAGCCTAAACCTACAATGGCACCACGATGTGTATAGCCAGAGCTTGCTGGCATTGCATTAGTACCAGCCATATTAGCAAATATACCAGATGGTGATAAGTAAGATGTGGCTGTAGAATAGCTTGGCTTTGTAACAGCCTTCACTTCAATAACTCCAGTATTTACGTTGAGAGTTATCTTAGATCCCATTCCAGTATCCATACTATAATCACCACCGCTGGTAGATGATACCAATATGATCTCTCCTGCACTGGCATCCAGGGTAATTTTGTTACCAGATGAAAGTGTAGATACGATCTTACCTCCAGACATAAACCAATCACCGATGTTGGCACCCTCTGCCAGCAAAAGATTAGTAGCTATAGTTTCAAGCTCAGCACCAAATGTATTCCACTTTGCGGTTGCTGTAGGCAAAGTTCCAGAGAATGATCCAGCATCAATACGAGCTATGTAATAGATACCATTATATTTGACTGCATCCAGGCGTGTTGTAGTTCCATAATAAGTTTTGCTGGCATCATATACGCCTCTGAATACCAGTACTGGGTTTTCTCCTTTATCGCCCTTATCACCTTTGGCACCATCAGCTCCATTCGTTCTGATTGGTGTACTCCAGTTTACGATCAGATTATCAGCAGATCCAGCCATAACTTTTGCTATATCACCAGTTGATATGGCAGAGTTGAATATACGGATCTCATCAAACCAGGCATTGGTAGCAAAAAGATTATCATCATAGATGGAAAAACCAGCGTGTACATTCTTTGTACTGCCAGAATATATTTCAGTACCATCCTTGAATACTGTGATAGTCTTATTATTAAATCTGAATGCCAGATGATACCAGGATAGAGGCGTTAATGAGATTTTTTGCTCCAGATATTCTCTACCCATATAGCAATTCAGCATCCAGCTTAATGAGCTTTGATCAGACTTAACCCAGAAACACAAAGTAAATGACTTACCCCAGGGCAGATCCAAAGGTATCCTAACATTACCAGTTCCATTGAGTGCCATAGAATAATTACCGCTATCATTTTGCAAAGCAGCTCCATCTGAATAAGTACCATTATAAGATCCGACCGTATCAACAATGCTGGAGGTATCAGATGCGCTAACTGGCAGATGTGCTATAGTATGATCCACCAGGGATGATTTCTTAGCAATCGTTACCCATAGATACTCCAAATTTCCGATACTTGGCATAGTCTTGCTCCATCCGCTGGGTTCGCTTGCTGTAGTGTCGAGATCTGGAGGTGTAGTAGTAGATCCGTTTTTAGCATATCTGTATTCATAGAACTCTGTATTTTCATCAGTTATGCCATCAGTACCATTATTGCCATCAGATCCATCAGCACCTTTATCACCTTTTGCGCCTTTTGCTATGATGCTCCAATAAGATACGTTTGTAGGAACATTACTACTGCTTGCAGTCTGATTAATGTATCTGTATGTGCAAGTTTGTGATCCATCATTATAACTAACTTCATCACCTTTGTAATATGTTGTTGAACTGTTATATGTACCACGGTATAAACCCAACTCGGCTGTAGTTCCACCCTGGTTTTGAACAATAACACCCTTAATGATAAGTTTTCCATTGCTCCATCCGATCCCAGAGGTTGCTTTTGCGATCGTCTCGGCATCAGCCAGCTGGAACAAATTACTATCCAGATCAAGATAGCAATAGCCATCGGATGATATTATTCTGCCAGTCGTTATAGTTCTGCCATTGATCCTCGTAAAACCATACGTGGTTACAAAATCTCTGAAATTATCATCAGCGTGCAAAGATCCAATTACACCGATTAGAAAATAATAATTATCGACATCAGATGCTGGCTCAAATTTTAGTTGTTCCTGGGTAATATAATAGGATCCAGTATTTCCAGACTTACTACATTTAGCATATACATAGTATCCTCCACTTTCTGCAAGCGTTACACTGGTTGCTGTGAGGTTCCACATCTTAATGCTATCCTCATCAATGGTAAGATGAGCCAGTATGCCAGCACTCGCATCGAATCTGTTTGGCAATCCATTCACATTAGCCTGGAGGGTTATACCAACAAGAACAAATTGCTGAGACTTGCTGCCAACTGTCAGCATATTGGTATCAATACTGTTTGGCTTGATGTTTGTGCCATCGAAATACCCATCAGTATCAAAAACCATATTCCTTAGATCCTCGGTTGTTCTCCATCCACGCCTTGCTTTGGATGGATCTTTCATGCCATAGCGATTAATTATTGTTTCATGGTTAATCACCTCATCTACAATCTGGCTTACAATCGTTTCAGAATTGGTATCTGAGACGGTTAGCGTATAATCATAGCGTTTCATTAGGTTACGTGTAACCTTAGTGATCCTTATATTTTTAGCAACACCAAACCTCGTATCTTTGATAGGCAAATAATCGCCTACGTGGAAAATATCAGCCGTTGAATCTGTGGGCAGATGGTGCAAGAAAAAATCCTCAGTAAATGTTGCGGTATATTGCACTCTGGCTTGTTTCGCCTGGAGGAATTTATCATATCCGTAAAACCATAGATCTTCCTCGGCATCATTTTCGTATGCTGTAGGCAGATTAATATCTGTAATCTTATAAGTATCACCAACACGTATCTGGAATGTTTCAGCGGTTTCAGATGGGAAACTCATACCACGCTCATCAGTATATTTGATAAGTGTAAATGTTTTTGTTGCATGAACATATCCACCACTTTTCTTTAGTTCAAATTGTTGCCCAGCCAGATAGCCAGATGTAAATGTAATCTTAGCTGTAGTATCAGCTATGAGCCATTTAGTGCCATTGGAATCTTTCTCATTAAGATCGAAATCCATTGTATTATCAACAAAAGAATATACATCAGCACCCAGGGCTGTTACCTTACCAGTTCTGCATGGAAATATATCATCTGTTTTATCATAATCTTCAATAGATCCGATCTTGTTTTTCAGATCAGCATCCTCAAAATAACGTTTGGTATCATCAGTAATACCAATAGTCATTGATCCAGCTGCTATAACAGTTCCATCTGAAAGTGTGTGTGCACGTGTATTAGCTCTTTGAGGATAAGGCAGTTGTAATCTGCCAGCATAATCACGATATTCAGATCTTATATTGGTTGATCCACCCTCAACATATAATCTGGTTATGATGCTCTTATCATCAACCTTATCCTCTTTTAGCTTATATAAACCCTTTCCTTTTCCAACCTCAAAATAGCTCTCGTTATTAGGAGGCGTTATAACAGATCCGAATTTACCCAGGTGCAAAGTATGCACACCGTCTGCCTGGGTAATGAGAAAATCGTAATCATAATTATCTGAGTTGCATAATGTTTGCAATACCTGGAGGCAATTTTGACCATCAAAAGTAATGGTTTTCTCATCTGTATCTGGCACGTTGTTTTCATCCAGAACCCACTCACCTGGATAATCACGCTCCATATTATAGATGATCACCTTAGCGAAATCTTTCAAAGAATAGGTAAGATCGAAAGTGGACTTATCGGATTTTCCCTGGGCATCACAATTACGATACATCTGCCTCATAAGATCATACATAGCACCATAAAATGTAAGCTCATAGGTATAACTGTTATCACTTATGATCTCCGTTGTGTTGTTTGTTCGTATGGTATAGGTATCAGATCCTATAATGATCCGATCTCCTATACCAAACTTTAGCATATCAGATGATTTAAGGCTTATCTTAACATAATCATCCGATTTAAGCCCATATTCCTGGCTAAAAGATGTAGGGGCACGAAAAGGATCTTTGCTCATCAGATTGATTTTCGTGCCATCCCTTTTAATTATTGTAGCTTGTTCCATATTACAATGCAATTAGTATCGAAAGCAGTAATATCTTCAATCACTCCAGTTATTACTATATCATAAGTACCAGAGGCAGCATAGGTATGTGTAACTGTCTTATCTGTACCAGATATATCATAATCATAAGTATCATCACCCCAATAGATGTTGATCATTTTTGCAGTCGTTACCTTGATACTGGCTGTACCAGATCCTATAAACCTCAGTACACGTTTGACTGGCTCACACTCTCTGAGTTTTAGCTGGAATGTTCCAACCATCAGCTCATCATTCCATACTTTTTCAATATCGGTTGCATCGTTGCGATCAACCTGGAAAACAAGTGGTCTCGTTTCACCAGCATATTCTACTTTCAATCTACGATCTCCAGCCTTATCAAACTGAGATATAAACATATTAGCCCATTCAACAAAAGCAGCTTTCCCAGATGCCTCTATAAAGCACTCCAGGGTAATTGTACGTTCTTTGTATCTTGGTCTTGCTTTATCGACTACCACACCGTGGTATGTATCATAATCTACAGATAGAGCCTCTTTCTTAGCCAGTCCACCAACCAGCCCAGATGATTTAGATACATATACACCAAAATCTTTGAAATTTTTTCCATCAACATAATACTCTACATCTGATTTGTCGGCTTGAATTTGCATTATCTCACTTTGTGTGCGTGCCACATTGTCAATTCTCAACTCATCAATACATGAATAGCTTCCACCATCAGCTTGTGCATCATTTATGGAGAAACCTACTGGTGATCCAGATAATACCTGGCTATAAACGGATACACCGTTTATATATACCGTAAATAAAGTGCTGCGTTTCACGAATGCAATAAACATCCAATCATCAACCTTAACATCCAACGTTTGATCAACGTATTTGTTAATTCCAGAAAAATTAAGTAACCAGGTTAATTTGTCGGTTGCTGGTTTGATCCAGCATGTTAATGTGAAATTAGAGCTGAAAGGAATATCCTTTGCAACATCACATATTCCAGTTCCATTCAAGCTGAGTGCTTTGCCTTTATGGGCATTCTTTGTGAATGTGGCACCTCCAGAAAGTGTACCATCAATTCTACTCTTTGAGTAATCGTATGCCTTGCCATAATCATCTGGATCATCGAATGGCATGTATAAAATGGTGTTATTATCCATAATCTATAATTTTTAAATTTGTTATGAAATTCCTTTAGATAGCAGACTACTGCTTTTGCTCTCAATGTTTTTTAATGAGGTAGCAATTTCCTCCAGATGCTTGCAATAGGCTGTATTTTCTGCGATCGTCTTGCTATATAGCAGAATGGCTCTGAGAGATTTGTTTTCATCACCCTGGTTAATTATAACAGCGTTCAAACGCCCAGCTACCAGTGATCCAGTTTCCTCACTCATAGATCTAACAGCACCCTCCAAAGCATCCTCACTTTCTGTAGTACTGAATTGATCATTGATCTTTTTAGCAGCATCGGTGGCACCAGTAACAATGCTGTTTTTAAGCGTGTCAAGTGCTGCCTGCTCATTGGGTGTAATTGTTGATCCTCCCTCTCCATCTGGGTTCATAGCATCACTCCACATCTGATACCATTTCTGGATTTGATCTTTGAACTGATTTTTCCACATATTCTGGATCAATGCTTTTCTCATATATTCAGATATGTTATTAAACACATCCTCTGCTTTAGTATCAACATCCTCCAGGGATGATAATATATCACCAGAAAAGCTATCAAAGTCCACACCAGTTAGGCTCTCATTGAGCTTGCTTTTCATTTCATCCAGTTTATCATTACTATCAATGATCTCCTGGAGATAGTCTCTTACATCACCATCCAATTTAGCCCAGAATATAGGAGCCTCATTTTTCAGTTTTGCAAGTTGCTCAGATGTTAAGTCAAACAAACCAGTCATACGCCCATCATAGATGGAACTGTTCCATGCAGATCCCAGAGCTTGCTGGGCTTGCTGCCAACCCTCAGAACTCATACCGTTTTTGATCCTCACACCTATAGAGTGAGATCCAGCACTGGCTCCAGCATTCAATCTGTCTTTACCCAGCTGCCTTGCTGCCTCGCTTTCTTCTTTAATCAGCGAAATGGCATATTTGTATGAGTTTATGGCATTTTCATTATCCATAGAGGTTACCAGCTCTTTCTGTTTGTCGATAACTTGATCCAGCACATCTATATAGTCCTGGTATGCTTGTTTGGCTTTATTGTATTCTGAGTAATCAGCACCAAACATATCAGCAATTTTGTTAGCTATCTGGAACGCTGCGCTTATGATTGAGAGGATAACAGATGCCTTTTCTATAGTAGCAATGGCTGTAGATGATGCCTCGGCAGCACTTGAAAAGCCCTGGATGGCACCCATCGTGAATGATCCAATATCGCCAATCATGGATATTATCTCACCAGTCTGCCCACCTACAGCATCACCTACTTTAGAAATATTATCGCATAAGTCCTTAACAGAATCAGTTACTTTCTTTTCTGCTTGCTTAACTTGGTGGTTCTTGTTGATATAATCATCCTTAGCCGTATTTACACGCTTGATGGCTTGTACCTCTTTATCGGTTCCCTTATCTGGGCTGTTCTGGATCGCTTTGAGATCTCTTTGGGCGTTTTTAAGCTCTTTCTCAGCCTCAGCCAATTCTCTTTTACCTTTTGCTATTGCCTCAAATGGGTTACGATCTGTCAGCTCGTTTACAATGCCCAGCATAGTATTGGTATATTCCCTCAGTTGCTCTGGATCCATCGTTTGGGCAGCTGCTTGTTTAGCTGTCTCGAATTGAGCCAGTAAATCATTGAGTGTTTCTGTAGAGGTTTGTTTCAAATTCTCAAAAGCACGTATATACTCTGGACTACTCTTTAGTGTATCCAGGTCGTTTTTGATCAGAGAGGTTCCTTTGTCTTTTGTAGCCTTTGCAATGGCACTGTTCAGCTTGTTTGCAGTCTCTGTATCACCATTAGCCTGGGCTTTATTTCTTTGATCAGTGAGTACCTTAATATCATCATTATATTTTTTCTCAATTTCCAGCCTTTGCTGTGCATAGTCTTTGTACTGATCAACCAGTTTGGCAACCTCCTTGTTCGTTTCATCCTCTTTCTCATTAGCAAATAGAGATCCAGCTGCTTTCTCATCAGCACCGACCAAACCGCTGGTACCATTTTTGATTTTTTCTTTGGCTTTGGCAATCGCCTCCAGCTTTTCACTGAGAGTTTTAGCGTTGCTGATCGCCTGGGTTAAGCTCTCTTTGAACTGATCCATAGCAGACTTGGCACCAGTAACCTCATCATATTGTATTTTGAGATTAATGAAGTTGTTAGCCTCTCCCTCTGTCAGAGCTTGACCAGATGCACGTTTTTCATTGAGCTTGGCTATTTCTTTCTCCAGGTATTCCTTGAATGATGCACCGCCCTGGATGAGTTTTGCAAACTGAGTATTAGCAACATCAGTACCCATATTTTTAACCCACTTGAAATAGAGATCGTACTGGTTCTTTTTATACTCTATTTCGCCATCGAAGAGCTTTTGTACCTGCTTATTATAATTAGCCTCCTCATTAGCTCTTTGCTCATTGAAATATCCAGTATCTTTAGCGGTCAATCCGCCTTGCCCAGCTGCTTTTCTTGCTTTTGCCAGTTCGTTCTGTTCTTTCTGTATATCCGCAAGCGTCTGTTTGTGTTGGAGATCCAACTGGGCTTTTCTCTTTTCATAGCCATCATCCATGATAGCTATCCTGGATTGTTCAGCTTTCAGTTCTGCCTGGGTTTCCTTTTCCTGGAGTGCAACACGCTTTTGTTGCATTTGCTCAGCTTTGTTCTGTGCACTCTCAGCTGATTTGGCAGCCTTTGCCTGGCTCTTTGGTAACTTGGCGTCCAGTTCATCAATCTGTTTACTTAATGATTTGTATTCTTTGCCATTGATAGCTACCTCTGATCTTTCAGCTTTCAGCTTAGTAATTCGCTCATTGATACCAGCCTCCGTATTAAGTCCGTGAGTTTTCTGATCTATAAGCCCATTCACCTGGTTAAGTGTGGCAATTAACCCATTGAGCTGCGTATAATCGGCTTGTACTTTTATCTTCTTTGCATTGATAGCATTAATCTGGGTTTGTGTATCTTTAGCCTTTTTTTCCAACTCATCAAATGAACTGGCAGCTGTCAGTACGTTATTAGCAACATTGTTGTTAGGGGTTGTGGAATAGAATAGATGCAACTGCTTATCAACCTGGCTGATTGATGAGTTCGCATCCTTAGAGGCTGTTACAAGTGTAGTTAAATGATTCCTTAGCTCATTGTTGAAACTTGCCATTTCCAAACCAGTGGCACCAGTTGATTTTTGTACTGCTTTGCTGATCTTATCCAGGCTTTCATTAAAAGCCGACTGATAAGCAGTGCCAGTAAGATTTTTCAGCTTATCAGCAGCATCAACAGCCATTTGGTTTACAGCATCCCAAACGGCTTGTGAGGCATTCTGTATGTTCTTAGATTCATCATAGATGGGTTGCTCGTATGCACCAGTACTGCCAGTTGATACCCACTGAGTTTGCCCAGTATCATACATGGCATCCTTAGCAGCATCTTTCAGATCTTCTAAAGCAGATGTTTGCTTATCAGTGAGATCTTTCATGGCTTGCTCTACATACTTAGCCTTAATTTTCTCAGCCGTTGTACCCTGGATAGCATCAGTTAATTCAGCATATTTTTTCTTTTGCTCATCCAATGTGGAATTTTCATCCAGTAGGGTTTTATTATATTCCTTACATAGCTCATTAATCTTATCCAGAGCTTTCTTATGTGTTTCAGTACCATTAGCGGTATTCTGTAGCACTGCCATATTAACCTTTAGATCATCAGTGCTTTGTTTGAGAGCATCCTGGAAATCGCCTTGTATCGTTTTAGCCTCATCAGTGCTGTTATTGAACATTGTAAATATACTAACAGCGACACCAATCAAGCCTACTATCCACCCTATAGGGTTAGTCATCATAGAAGCCCATAGAGCTTTAAGAGCCATGCTGCATTTTGTGGTTATTGCAGTCAGAATGGAGGTGCTGGCTGTCTGTGCTGTCTTAGCAACAACATCAGCCTCACTTGCAACCGTTGATGTAGCAGTAGCGGTTGTTTCCAATAGTTTTTTCTTTGCATAGAAATCAGAGCTGGCTGCCAGTGCTGCCTTACGTGCCAGAGCCTCATTATCTACAGCACCCTCCAGTTTCTTCTGTGCTGTAGCAATGGTAGCAGCATTACCAGATTGTTGCGCCCTATATACTTCATAGTTTCCAGCATCTACAGCAGCTGTAGCCTCCATAGCAGACATCCTGGCTGATTCTAATTTGGCAGCAGCTGCTTTTACATCTGCCCTCATTGCTGTCAGTGTAGCAGCATTGTTAGCCGTTTTTACGCTTACTTCTTTTTCCAGGGCAGCCTGGTAAATAGCACTTTTAGCTGAAAGATCTGTTTTTGCCAGGGCAGCTCTTTGATCAACTGTCATAACAGACATAGCAACCGCCTCATAATTGGCAGATGATGCTGTTACATTGAGGTTGGATAGATATTCTTGTTGCTGGGCAGTTAATAATGATCCAATAGTAGCGATCCTCAGCTGTTTAATTAGATTACTTTGTTCTTCAACTGTTAGTTGTGCTTGTAACGAGGCTGTATGTGCTGCCTGGGCAGCTGCCATTTCATTCTCTCTGGCAGCTGCTACACCAGTGATAGCCTCATCAGCTTTCATCAATGCTATCTTGGCAGATCTAACTGTATTATCAATGAGAGCTATTCCAGTGTACCCTTTCAGAGCTAAAGTATTAAGAGCTATAGCAGCTTTGTAAGATCCGTAACCAATAGCTATTGCTTTAAGTGTACGAATAATATCATCCATGTGCTGTACGGCATAGGAGGCAGCACTAATACCATCAGAAAGAACATCCTGGTTATCTTGACCTATTTTATTCAGAGCTGTATCCCAGGCATCAGATAAGTTAGATACCATGCCAGATAGTGATTTGCTCTGTTTTTCCATCAAGTTATAGAACTGCCCACCACTATCAGTCATTTTGTTGATCACTTTCTCAACATCTGGGAAACCGATCTTACCAGCCGAAACCATGTTATTAATTTCCTCGGCTGTCTTACCATACATTGTAGCCAATTCACGTACCAGAGGAATACCCCTAACAGTAAACTGCCTTACATCCTGGGCGTATAATCGCCCTTGCACCATCGTGGTGCCATACAAATAAACAATATCCTGGAGTGGTATAGATAAGCCAGATGCAATGTTACCCAGTCTTACCAGCGTTTCATTGACCTTATCAGCCGATTCACCATAAGCAAGCAACTGCTTGGCACCACCAGCCACGCCCATTAGATCGAATGGGGTAGTGGCAGCCGTCTTGGTTATCTGATCCATAAGAGCCTTTGATTTGCTCTCAGATCCCAGCATAGTATCAAATGCAATGCCCAGTTGCTGGAATTGCCCACGTGTTTGGATGATTGAATTAACAAGCCCCATCATACCACCACCTACAAGTGTTGTGGTGATATAACCAGCTGCGTTCCTGGCAAAGTTCATAAAGGCTTGATCCATTTCTCCAGTTTCGGATACAGTGGATCCAGATATATTCTTGATCTTTGCATTCATTGCATCAGCTGATACGTTGAAATCATCTATATCCAGCGTTGCTCTAAAGCCTAAAGCTCCATCTATATTTTCGCTCATTACAGCATATTCTTTAGATAGTTACTAATATCTTCTTTTGTCTCCAAAGTCTTATGTACCACATTTGGTGCATTAGGATCGAAATCATCAGCACCCTCAGACTTAGTTATTATCCTGGAGCTATCATCAAGCATCAGCCTTACATTAACCCAGGAAATACCCCAAAGCAAGTAATCATAAGTCCATCCGAATTTTTCTATAATGGCACCCCGACTACCCCAGGGCGAATTTAGCCCTATTACTCTACTCGATCCGCTTTGGGTATCGTTGTCGCTGGTACTTGTAATATCAATCGAATAGAGTTCGTAAAACCCCCACGATTCTTGAGCTGGTCAATAATCATACAAAGCCTTTGCAGTCTTGCACTGGTGAGGTGAGTATAAAAGAATTTTGCCAGATCCTTAACCTCATTGTTGAGAGGATCTGCCACATCTGATATGTTAAGAGTGGCTACTGCCACAATCTTTGCCATCAGTTTATTATACTTAAATAGTTTTTCACTTTCCTGGGATGGATTTTTTTGGATAGCATCCTCATTAAATTCAATCTCCAGTTCCAGAGATCTTATCATATCAATGGTGCCCAGGTATAACGGTCGTATATGAAACCGCCTCATATACAATTCCGTTGTGGTATCAGTCATAAGATCTGATACATCCTCTTTTTCAACAAGCCATTTTTTTGGAACTCTTTTATCAGTCCATCTGATAGCAAGTTTAGGAAAATGTTTGTTCCACCACTGGATCAACTTAGGAGCCGTGCGTGGAAATATCTTCAATGGTACTGAGAACTTGGCACCATACTGGAGCAATGTTTCTATAGCTTGATTTTCAAGTTCCAAACGTTCCTCTTTGGTGAGTTCTTTTTTTTCTTGATCTAACTTTTCGTTCATAATAAAACTGATTTATAAGTAAAAAGGCTGCCAGTATAACGCCTGGCAGCCTCTCTGTGAAACATTAGGCTGTAGGAGCCGTTACATCAGCGTTATACTCAACAGAGTATGTTGGTGATACCGTAACCTCCAGCAATGTGATACCCTTTGCAGAGTATGTTGTGTTCTTTTTTACGGATACACTTGCACACGAAATGTTAAGGGCATTGCCAGCTTGTGGCAGAACTTTGAAAGCAAGCTCAATATCCTGGGCTGTATCTGGCTCAACATACGTGTCTTTGGCATCAGCTGTGCCTTTGGTATATTTACCACCCTCCAGGGCAGCAAGTATCTCCATAGATGGATCCATAATAGAGAATTTCAATTCAGATCCCTCCTTAGTTTTCTGGATGATCTTCTTTGAACTTGTTTCAGACTTGTGGGTAGTGATCGTTGGATCTTTATCCACGAAAGAACATGTATCCTGGTAAACGTCCACGGCTTTAAAACCAGTTGTAGGCATCTTTGTAGGATCAGTATTAAGGGCAGCGAAATACAGTGCCTTAATACCCATTGTTGCTAAAATCGGCATAATATTAATTTTTTAAATGTTACTAATCTCGTGCTGTTATCTCCAGTGCCAGGCTAACAAAATGCTCATTGTGATCTGGTTCCTTAATAGGTGGATTGAGTAGTCCTATAGTCCAGTTCCATCCCTCACTACTTTCATAATGGCTTTTCAGTACATCAATGCACATCTTTCTCAGCTCTACCAGTCTGGGGAAATTTGTATTATAGATAGGCTCGCCTTTTTTCGGTTTGGTACATGGATCTGGTACGTGTATATTAATGTTGATCTGTCCGAAACGTGGTGATCCCTCACCAGAAATAGCGTGTGGTACAATGATTATATCCTCTTTGGTATAATCAGTTCGTTGCCAGTCCACTACTCCAGTAATAGATTTAGCCACATTACTTGCAGATAGCATTTCATAGGCTCGTGCCCCAATTTCCTCAGTTGATACCATATATCTCACTTGTTTTGGCTTTTGCCATATCCGTTAATCTTTTCATGGCAGCTGGAAAATCGCTCTTTGCTTTCAACTCAGCTGGCAGGATCACATTGTAACCCTTTGCCTCAACGTATGCAGCGTAATTCATTCCAGCAACAATGATGAGCGAAAAGGCAGATAGCGTTTCATCAGCCATTTTCATGGCTACTTTCATACCGCTTTCAGATCCCTCTCCAGGCTGGTTTAACCCACCAAAGGATATTGCTTTCTTGTTATGCACTACCACGTATCCGATTGAATTTGTCAAATTGCCAGTACGATCAGTATAGTTATGACTTTCCTTAGCATACTTCACCAGGCTTTCACCCAGTGCTTGTAGCATAAAGATCGTTGCTGCCTCCAAACGTTTTTGAAACGTCTGGACTTTTGCAGTTATCGCACCATCACCAAACTTAGGTACTATCCCCATAGCTCCACGTATTTACGATTATAAGGATCTACACCCTGGATCGTGAACTCATCAGTAGTTATACCATCCTCGCTAACAACCTGGATATTGGCACCTATCACTAATAGATCAGCACCAGGGAAATACTTAGGGACAAACACATCAAATGAATAGCTGTGCATCTGCCCATCAGTACCCAGAACTTGTTTTGCTGGAATGGATCTACCTATCTGGCACTCGCAACCAGCTAACCACTCATCGGTTCCACTATTACCGAATGTTTTCCATCCAGTTTTTGGATCCTTAGTTTCAGTTTCCTGGATAGGCTTATAGTTGAATGTGCCATTTGTTTTCATATCACCAAAGATTTGATCCGTCCGTTATACTTGATGCCTCGACATAATCATCTGGATCCAGTCCATTCTCATTGCATAATGCCTCAATTCTATTTTGTAGCTTATCAACATTGTAGCTTTGAGAGGCTTTGCCCAGGCTATCACTTGATAATACGATCATCTTTTTAAGGCAAAGTATGGCAGCTTTTGCGATCATTGTTTTATCGTCTGTAGCATTATACTCCTTATCAGAATCAGTAATACCAGCATCAGCCATAGCTTTCTGGATAGTGAGAGCACTTGGGGTGTACGGTTCAAGTTCACCCACAAGTGCATTATATTTAGTCAAAGTACCCATTTGCTCACTCCTTGTTTAGAATTTCGGATAAAGCTGTTTTCTGATCATCCGTGAGGGCAGCAATCTTAGAATTGATATTATCCGTTCCAGCGTTGGCAGCAACACTCACACCATCTATCTGCTTTAAGGCAGCGATCATGGTTGCTTTGTCGTACTGCTTATCTCCGAAAGTGATATTATCGGTTTTCTCATCAGCTACCTCCAAAGAGGTGATCTCACACAAACCACGTTTGATAAGGTCGTTAATTCTAACAACCTCATCAGTGGCTAACTTATCACCTTTCTTGTACAATACCTTAGTATTGTTTTTATCCAGGAAAGATTTTAACGCTGTTAATTCGATCTTTGCCATAATGTTATCCTATATCGGTTCCATCAAGTGCATTGAACTCATCAAGAGTGCAGAAATTACGTGCATTACCATCAGCATCAACTGGAATGGTCTTTTGTTCAAAGCCACGTACCTGGAAACATGCACAACCATTGATCTGGTCAATGATCGGCAAGAATCTGGCAGCACCCTGGGTATATTCACCAGCCTTTTGACCAGTAGAATCACCTACACGCCATTTAGAGATACGGATACCATTACCAGCATCAATGTAGTTCACATTATCCTCTGGCATCAACTGGCTATCCTCCAGAGCTGGCTGAATGTGTCCGATCTTACCAGCTGGCTTGAAAGCGATCATGTTGTGGTTCCACGGATCATTAGCCGTAACCTCGCCATCTTTCTCTACACCCATCTTTCGTGTAATCTCTGTGATAGGAGGCAATTCATTATCAGCCATAAGAGCATTGAGCTGTGTTAAGCTGGCAATCTGAGCACTCTTATCGTTGCCAAATATGGCTTTGCGAATCAGTGTGTTTCTACGGATGTATGCGATCAGTTCTGGAGCCATCAACATTTCACCAAAGATTACACCCATATTCTTGAACATCGTAACAATCTCAGATAGCGTAAGGATAATATCCAAAGTATCAGAGTTTGCAGTGTTCCAGAGCTTGGCAGCAACCAGCTTGTTAGCTGCTTGCATTGTGTAGTCCACTTCGTACTTTCTTCCACCAGGGTTATTGATTGCTGGTGTGAACTGGCATACACCATAATGAGACAGAGCATAAAGAATGATGTAATCGGCAACATCCTTACATCCCATATAGGCATTCTCCATATCATTGCGCAAAGTTTTTTCGATCTCCTGGACTTTCTGGCTATCAGACAGCCACGGTGATTTATAAACTTCCTGGAGCTTTCTGTAGGTCTTAGCCGACATAAAGAACTTGTGTCCTACACGTGGTATTTCCTCGTTCCATATATCGAATCCATCAGAACGCCTCAACGGTGTACCGCTTTCATCACCAACCAGAGTAGCCATTACACGCAAATGGTATTTACCCATCACGGCATCAGCTCTCAAACTCATCTGAGGTACATCCCAGTCAAACCATTGATCGGAATAATTCCTTTGGAACAATATGGCTTGCTGTTTCGTTGCCTCATCAAAGGTTTTTCTCCACATAGCCAAAAAATCCAGTGGTTTGCCCTCAGTATTGTACAAACCAGTAAATGTGCTATAAATTGATTTCATATCTTAACCCTCCTTTTTTAGTAAGATTGAGACAAACGAATATGCACATTAGCTTTGAGATAGCTGCCATTTGAATCTATCTGATCAGATGGAATAGGCAGCACACGCCTTGCTAACAGAGCGTATTGCATTGTATCATCAGTTACATCAATGGCAGTCTCATCCTCCTTAACCTCAGTATCGGTTACGGTTAATGCGTTTGCCGTTCCTACGCTGGCAGCATTAGTGCCAGATGCTATCACTTGCTGGATCGTATCACCTACAGCCAAACCAGTAATGGCAGCCGAAAGTGTGATAACATAGCCAGATGTGGTATTTTCGATCTTAGTAATGGATGGAGCATCAGCGATAGCTCCAGAGATCGTTTTAAGCACCTTATCACCAACCGCAAAGATCGGTGTGGCATATCCATTGCTTACCAGAGTAACCACCTTAGCATCATCAGCTTTAATGGCACTCACTTTTGAAGTCTTTATGAGCTTAACCAGTCTGGTTTGCTCATCATAGATTGCCAGCGTTCCAGCTGGAATAGTATCACCTACGTTGTAGGACTGATTGGCTACATCCAGATTGAAACCGCCCTCTACGATGTGAGGTGAACCAGTAAATACTGGTCTTTCACCCACAAAACTTGTTTGTTTACGTTTCATCTTTTTTTTATTTTACTGTTATAGACTCCAGCAAACTTTTGGCTGCCTCATCAGTGCCAGCCTCAGTAGCTGCCTTAGCACCCTCTGGAGATTGTGGTAATAAACCATTCGTGATCTCATCCTGCTTTCTTTCGGATAGATACTTTTCAATATCTTCCTCTGGGTAAGCCTTGAAATGATCTCTGTAGAAACCTACCAGCTTACTATCAGTCAAACCATGCTTAACAATAGCAGCCTCTATAGTAGCATTACGCTGCCCAGCTGATTGCTCTGCCTCCATTTTAGCCAGCTTTGTTTTTAATTCAGCAATTTCCTTAGTATGAGGATCATCCTCTGGCTTTGGTGCTGGATCCGCTGGTTTTGGATCTGGTTTGGGATCGGCTGGCTTAGGATCCGCTGGTTTTTTAGCATTCACCCATCTGGTAGCCTCTGGCTGAGCTAACCCAGCAACCTCTGCTATCTGATTTGCCATTGCTTCAATAGCTGCCTCATCAGTCGAATCATCTGCTATGGTGCCACCCATTTTATCGGTTACCCCATTCAGATACTTCTCTGAAAGTCCAGTGTCCTTACACTTAGCTTTCACTTTCTCAAAGAGTTTCTTATTCATTTTTTATTGTTTAAAAATTTATACTCGATGGCAAAGATATAATTATTTGTTTAGGTGTGTTTGACAAACACAGGAAATTTACCAGGTAAAAATGGGATATTTTTGTGGAAAAACGCAAAAAATGCACCTAAAACGCAAAATAATTGCCAAAACATTTGGTATATTACAAATAACAATGTATATTTGCACGTGTGTTTAAGGAACACACTTAGTAGTTGAACAATTAAAATTTTATCAATATGTTACAGAAAGAATTTTTTGAAAGAACAAACATCCAACTTTCGGATGCTGAGTACAACAAAGTAGATGCTATGTATTGTGATGCTGGCAACCTGGATAAAGATCAATTCTGCCAGGACTATAAAAAGCACCATGATAGTATTCTGATCCAGGAATTTTATAACAAGTCTGTTAGTCTCAAAAATTCCCTTGATAAGAGCAATGATAAAATTTCGGCACTGGCTATGTTTATAGTTGATCAAGCTGAGAAATATAGCTCATCAGAACTCAGAGATAAAGCCATTGAGCTATTGGGCATTGAAAAATATCTATCTGTTAAGATCCAGAAAGGATACAACCTCTGGGATAGTGATAAGAACGATCTTATTGAGATATTAAACAAAAAACAATAATAACCAGGGGCGAAAGCCCCACAATGTAACACTAAAATGGCAAATTCAGAAATTCAGACTTGGCACCTTGTATTCGTGCATAAGCCAAATGGTACAAAAGAGGTCGTTTACGCTAATACTGATCAGTTTAAGGCGCAAAGTATGACACTTAGATTTATTAAGAGATTTCCTACAGAAACGTTTTCAATGAGCCACGTAAACAAACATACATTGGCTATCAGTTTCAGAGTATTACTTAGAGAGACATTCAAAAATGCTTATAAATATCAAATACGAATAAAGGAAGATTAATATGGCACAACTTATAAAAGCAGATGGCACTATCAAAGATATAGAGCCAAAGAATGGAACTGATTTCAAGCTGGAGGAACTCCAGGGTTATGTGGATGGTGATATAGATCTCATCAATCTATTTGATGGATCTGTTCTGGTAATCAATGATGATGGCAAAGATCGCTATCCTACTAATAATAAGGCTACAAATATAGCACATGATCATCATGCTATATGGGATGGTGATTGGATAGATGGTGATGTGGTAATGTGTTTAAATAGTGAGATATTGTAATGGCTGAGATTAAATATAACATAACACTTTCAAAGGAGGATGCTTTAAAAAGGATCCTCCTTAACTGGGCTAAACAATATAATACCCCAGAGTTCATTGATAAGGATCCTATCCAGGTACCCAGGCTCTATAACAATAAGAAAGATATTGAGATCTGTGCCTTTGTTACATCCTGGATAGCCTGGGGTAGCAGAAAACAGATCATTAAAACAGCTATGCACATTAGCAATGATCTATTCCAGGGTGAACCATACAAATATATAATGGGGCGCAAATACGATTGTTATAGACATAATAAGAGCTGCCTATATAGAACTTATACACACGCTGACTTTTACCAGCTTTGCGATTGTTTGTTTTCGGTATATAGTCTGGGTATGGATCTGGAGGATGCTGTTAATGATGTAATGGGTAGAGATCACCGAGAAACCCCATTATCTGCCCTACAATTAATTTTCTCTGAGACAAAGGGTATTCCTATGCCTGGCAGTAAATCTGCTTGTAAAAGGCTCTGTATGTTTCTGAGGTGGATGATTAGAACTGATCATATTGTAGATCTTGGAATATGGGAAACCTTATCCCAGAGAGATTTGATCATACCGCTTGATACACACGTGCACTATGTAGCCCAGGCAGTAGAAATAACAACCAGAAACCAGGCAGATATGAAGACTGCAATAGAGATCACCGACTATTTTAGGAAGTTGATACCAGATGATCCTTGCCTGGGTGATTTTGCTCTTTTTGGTGCTGGTGTGGCAGCTACTAATTTCCATCTGATCTGCCATCAATGTGGTAGGCTATATGATGAGTTCGATTCAGATGCAGAAAGATCCGATATATTTTGTTGTAAGGCTTGTGAATACGGTTATTGATATGGCAGCACTACGAATGACTTATAAATCTGTAAATGGTTATAATGTTTGCCAGGATGGTGAGGTTATCATCAATCATATAAGGCATAGGATCTCAAACGGCTTTGTGAAATGTGATAGTTCACTTAATCGTTTTGCCTGGAATACTACAGAGGAAACACATGTATGCCCAAAGTGCTATCACCAGCCAGTTCAATTAGAATTATTCTGATATGAAAAAAATTAATAAACGTATATTGTTCAGACACCGTAACTTGTGCCCATATTCTCAACTGGAGGGCAACAAAGGTTATATGTGCAATTTCCTTTGGTTTGGTAGAGGAATAAAATGCCAGTGTTTGGGATGTATTCAACTTTATCAATACATTAAACTATAGAAGATTATGAAAAGAAACAATAAAGATACCTGGTTAATGACTTATGAAGAATTTGCTGCCAGGTATAAAGCTACGAGATCACCAAAGTATTATAATGACATCCATAACAGACGTGTTCAGTGTGGTTGTGATTATTATGTATATGTGGATGAGGATCTGAATGTGATAAACCCATATCTCGAAAAGAATAGAGCAAAAAAGGTATTGTTTACGGCTTTCAGTTCTTGCTCCAGGGATGATGCTTTAAAGAAAGCTCACCAGTTTATAATAGAATATGCAACAAAGGAGGGGTTATACGATATTTAGTTTTGTTCTTATACCCTTTGTTATATGTAATATAATTAGTAATTTTACGTTTAAATAAATAGAAATGAGACAGAAAAAAGACATTGATCAATGTATCAAACTTATCCAGGATCGCCTGGATGATCCGTTGATGGATCTGCCACAAAATGCACGTGTGAAAGAGGGCTATATAAAGGCTCTGGAGATCCTTAAAAAGAAAGTGTGTAACTATACTGGGGCTGGTATTAAAAACCTCAGTAACACCCAGAGTAGAGCCATTGCGGTGCTTGCTGTGGACTATCTTAATGGTGAGTGTGATATATTAGTGCTTACCAGCATTCCACTATGGATACCAGAAACAAAAAAAGAATAATATGGAAAGACAATTATTTAAAGTTATTCATGTTGAGCTTAAAGAGCCATACCAGGGTAAAAATCATTATTACTTTGGATCAAAAGCAGCTATTTATAACTATTTGACTATTGACCAAGTAGGGATTAGTTTAGAAAGTCTATGGAACATACATCTTGATGATAAAGAATATCAAAACAAGCTATGCACTATCAGAATGGGCATACTTCAAAGAAAAGAAAGAGGCAAACCTGGTTAATTCGTAATTTTTCATGTGTTATATTACTAATAATAAGGGAAATGCGCTATCTTTGCAGAAACTTAAAATATTTGCGTATGAAAAAGATAGTTTTATTTTGTTTGGTATCAATATTGTTGTCAGCATGTTCTGGAGGCAATAACGATGATGAATTCCCTGGCATATCAGATGGAGAATTGGCGTTCATTCATTTAGATATTAATGTAACGCCTCTTAATACATCTGATCTGTACAAAAACAAGTTATACAGTAGATATGTATATCTGTTTTATTTAGATGGTAAACACCCCAAAAACGATAAGCCATCTCCTTTTGCTTTTGAATACGGTAATGATATGGTATGTACAATAAATGACGTTAATGATGATCCTATAGAGTGTGATTATTCTGGTGAGTTCTTACAGGACACAAATAGCGATGGGACTTTTAAATTATCTGGTACAACTTCTATTTATAAGTATAATGTGACATCCTCACTTAATTTAAAGAAAGGGAACTACCTTATAGTAATTCAAACGATGGGGTCTTATTTCTGCAAGAAGATTAATATCAATCCAGATAAACAATATGCAGAATATACGTTGGACTTAGTTCAGACAGCTGGCAGCGATGGAAAAGCAAACCAATATATATGGATATAATGATATATTTGATAATAATATTTTTATTGATTTTTATTCTTGCTTTTTTTATAAATCCCAAGAATGATAATGAGGTACATATAGTGGAACATCAAAAGACAAAAGTAAAAAATAAAAATCGTGTTCAGTCATACGATAAATGGGAGAAAAAGATAAAAAAGAAAAGTGCTAAAACTGCTATGGAACTTTCCAATAATAAGTTTTTATCAATACAGGATGCAAATGAATTATTCATATACATGGATACAAACGATGAAAGAAAATTATTAGATATAATACTTGAAGCAAAATTAGATGGTAAAGATATGGTAAAGTTAGATATGCAATTATATAATAGGCTATATAATGCTCATTATTTGCATGTAAATGAGAAATATCCGTGTTCGTCAAACACATATTCATCTGAATAATAAATATTTATCTCAAAACGTTTGGAGCTTTCAAAAGAAAATCATATTTTTGTAATGACTTTCATTTTGGTAGGTGAGTTGGCTCACCATAACAGTGGGCATTTTTTATGCTCTGAAAAGCCGTAAGGCTATACATATAGCGGTATCATACCCCCGTGTGGATTGTTAATGCAACCACTGCCTACCAAAGGTGAAAGTCAACGGGAAAGGTGATACCGTTTCTTATTGCCTATAATCCATTAAATGACTTTCAAATGGATAATCAAAACGGTGGTGTGGCTACCCAAACAAGCCAGAATGCCCAGTATATATTGACGCTGGATGAGTTTCAAAAGATGATGGAAAAGACTGCACGTCTTGGCAGTCTGCGTTTTGTAACCTGGATGAGAAAGGAGGGTTTACTATGAATAACCAGATCTTTCAGTACAACGGTAATCCCATCACATTCCAGCTTGGTGATGCAACGATGGTGAATGCAACCCAAATGGCTAAACCATTCAATAAACGCCCTGTGGATTGGTTAAGGTTCAATCAATCACAAGAATTCTTACAAGAACTATCCAAAGTGAGAAATCACACTTTGGCTGATTTAGTTCAAGTTAAGAAAGGTGGATCAACTCCAGGTACCTGGATGCACGAGGATGTAGCCTTAGAGTTTGCCCGCTGGCTCAGCCCCCAGTTTGCCATCTGGTGTAATGACAGGATCAAGGAGCTTATGAGGTATGGAATGACAGCCACGTCCCAGACAATAGATAACATCCTGGCAGATCCAGACAATGCCATCAAGGTACTCAAAGCCTTAAAGGATGAAAGGCGAAAGGTGAAACGTCTGGAAGATGTCAACCGGTGCTACAAATCAGAGAACAGCCGTTTGTTACGTTTGACAGATGAAAGCAGGCATATCATAGAGGAACAAAAACCAAAGGTGGAGTATGCCGATAACGTATTATCAAGTGAAAGTACCTATAGCAGTACACAAATAGCAAAAGAACTTGGAATGACATCGCAACGTCTTAATAGAGAATTGCACGCATGGGGTGTTCAGTATAAGCAGGGTAGCCAGTGGTTCTTATATAAGCAGTACCAGGACAAAGGCTATACAAAAACACGCACTTACACGTGTACAAAGAAAGACGGCAGGATTGCAACTATGTTATCCACCGCATGGACTGAGGCAGGTAGGAAATTCATACATGAGATTCTAAAAAAGTCGTTATTTGATGATAATAAATAAGAAAAGGAGGTTAACCACCTCCTTTTTATTTGATGATTTTATTTATTGTTGATTGATTATCTTTTATAAAATAGGGTAAGGTACCTTTTTTCTTCGCTTTATTATATCTATCTTCATTCTCTTTTACCCAGGAATTAAACTGTTTCGGATAATTATCTATTTGATCAGAAATTCCACTTGTTGATTCACCAGACATTATACGATCTGCCATATCTGCTATTTCATCTGGAGTAGCCAATATAGGTACCATATAACAACGGCAATTAGAATGCCATCCAGTCCATTTAAACGTTTTTGGGTATCTTCCAGCCAGATCATCGCATATATCAATTCTGGGATGGTTATTGGATAATTTTATTTCTACTCCAGTAACAAAGTCTAATGTTTGGAACCTTTCATAATCAGCAGTTCTATAAGCCATATTAGTCTCAGTCCTTGCCAGCCTTTGTGCATTGCGATAAGATGAGCGATAAACTCCAGATCCAGGCTTATACAATTTACCAGGTTCATCCTCCCATTTATATAAACCAGTCTCTTTATCAAACACTCTACGTTTAAGAATAGATCCATATATAGGCTCCCCGTCTTCACTGGTTCCAGTTCTAATTCTAAATCTTTTATATACTCTGTCTGGTTCTCTTAGATATTGAGTTATCTTTGTCGCTAAACTATTAGATGGTGTACCCTCACCTATGGCAAGATTGATTGCATCCTCCAGATTATATTTATGCTGATCAGTAGTATAGTTCCATACTTTTTGCGATAAGTTTAGTTTATCTTTTCCACTTGATCTATTCATAAATGCGTCCATAGCTTCCTTGTTTCTGCCAAAGAAGCGCAAAAAATGATGATTTGATAATGCATTTTCTCCGAATACAGCTTTTACGAGTTCATCGTTGTTAAGTTCTGACAACATCCATTCATTTTTTATATCTTTCTGTATTTCTTTATACACAGAAGCATATAGCTTTTTTAAGGTCTTGTTAGCTTGATCCTCATAACCATAATCATAGAATGTAAAAGGCTTATCATCATCAAGATCTAAACCTTTTACCATATCTATGATTTCATTAATGTTGGAATCATATAAATCTCTAACATTAGAAGCGTATTTCTCTGTCCTCTGGAAAAGAGCTTTTTGCCATTTATCAGTATCAATCTTTTTTCCCATGTCATTTGGTTCTTAATTCAAATTGATTGCATTGATAATCATTTAGGAACTTACAATATTTTCCGTTCGTATAATAAGGGCATCGGCACATGAATGGTTGCCCAGTGTCCATTGCTATCTCATGCCAATCATACGAATGCTTACAATCTTTGCATTTGTATTTTGGTCTTTCAATTATTTTCTTTGCCATTCTTGCCCCTCACTGTATGATTCAAATTCATCCTCTGTAACGGTTATTTCTTCTACGCCCTTACAATCTGCCACGTAAAGGACATAACGCTCTGGTAAGTAACGCAAAGTGTGTCTATGCAAGAAACTATCCCAATATTGAATAGCTCGCATAGGATAGTGAGATTTCCCAACTACATAACCGTTATCTACTCTATGATCACAAAGCATTAATACAAGCATGAGAGCGACCATCAAAAACACAAACACAAGTAAAGTTACAATTCCCATAATTATTTATTTTAATCGTTAAACATCATCCCAATCTATCATGTCTACTGTTTTACCAGCCAATTCATGTGTGCAATCAGATAGGTATTGAATTTTACCATCTCTAACAAATGAATGGCATACGGTATCTTTGTCGGCTCCATGGTATTCCACTTTTATGGATGGTTCCACCGTTGGTTTTTCCATATTACCATTACATTTCCAAACAGGAAATCCACAATCATTTTCGGCAATGGCTATCTGATGAACGCACTTGCATCCAGGGCAGTAGAAATGATACATGCCTCTATGTTTATTGTCTTTTATTAATTTCATTATTCTCCCTCCCCAAATACATCAGTTTTATTAAGTTCTTGCTGCCTCTGCAATGCCTCAGATTGTTCTTGCTTAATTCTTTCCATTTCCATCTGTGAGTTCTTAACCAAGTAAGACAATTCAACAGTGCTTTGCAATGATAGTGCTCCAGCTCCATATTGTTTCAATATGTCAGCTAATGTGTCTGATACATCATCTCCAAAAGGCTGTTGAAACTCATGAGATATTTGAAGCGCATCATATTGAGCCTTATGTGCATAGTCAAGTACATTACCCAAGATAGCGCACATAAGACTTGCAACCCTATTCATATAGCCATCATGTGTTTCTTTTCGCTTATCTGCTTTTATCTGTGCCATCAAGAATATTTTATTGAGAGCCTTTGCGGAAATAGTGCCCAAGCCTTTCAATGTCTCTGCATCAATATTAGGTGTAAATGTCTTACTCATAATATGCTTATCAAGACGATCATATTCATCCTTTTTACTCTGGCTTGCTTGATCCCATGTAAGGTATTTCAGTTCTCCACCATCCTTTAGAATATACAGTTTAGCCTCTTCCTCTGCTTTTGGTAGATCATTAAGCACCTGGGCAGTTGCAACCATTGCAGGATTGGCAAAGCGATCATTAACATCAGCATCCACACTGCTTAATGTTTCTATGCGCTCTATCATAGGTTGAGCTCCATCACTTTCTGGTTCTTGCTCAAACAATGTTACTGGGATCTTATGCACTGGGTTCATCATTATCAGCACTTCCCATCCCATATTTTGCCTGGTGCATCTATATATGGTTTCTTTCGTATATATATCAACGTGATAAATGGTCTTATGCCCAGCATCAGTAAGTGTATAGCCCCAGGCAAATGATACCAGGCGTTTATACTGATCTTTCATAAAGAAAATATCATCATCTTTAGATTTACCCAGTACATTGAGCAATAAATCTGGGTTTCCATCATCGTTTTTATAGCAATGCCATAGTATTGCACTGGTACCCTCGGCTCCAGCAATACGCTTAGCCTCTCTTACCGCTGCATCGAAACGGATCTTCTCCATCCATTCCTTGTAGGAATTGAAAGCATCATCAGTATTATCACTTTTCTGGATCCACTTAACTGGTCTGCCATATAGGAATACCAAGGCAATTTCATTAATGAATTTCTGATAAGGTATTGGAATTTTCCACCGCTTCTGCCATCTTAGGAAATTCCCTTTTTTGTCATAAACAGCTTTATCCATTCTTTTCATAACCTTATGTGTCTCTATATTGTAGTCCTCCAGGTTCTTTAATGCTTTCGCCCCAGAATCATACATATAGGTAAGTGCTCTACCCACATCCTTGTTGGTAAGCAGATCGGCAAAATTTTGCTGGTATCCTACAGCTGCTTTTACCTCATTCGTAACTACATTGAAAAAACCCATATCTTAAACGTTTAAAAGTTAATCATTAAAAACTGGTAGCCTTTGCTCTATATCATCTGGTATATCCACCTCATCATTTATCAGATAGTCTATAGCGTAATTGGTTACATCTACATACTCATCATGTGCAACTGCTGGGAACTGAGTAACCTGGTGCAAATACTCATCATTCCATGATCCCTCAACAAGGAACACACGCCCACACTCAATTTTTGCACTGTTGGCAAATGCCCTTGTTTCCTTGCTATCCGTTGGAGTAGGTGTCTCTACCACATTTAGGTTAGTCTCTGATTTAAGCTGATCCACAACAGAAATACCGTTTGCCTTTGGCTCTATTCTCAGAGTGCTCTGCTGTGTGTATCCGTGTCCCTTTACATACTCTGGCATAAACTTTATGAGGTCTGGGAACTTCTTATATACACTTTGAGCATCCACTATGTACATGTAATTATCTATCCTACATGCTGCGATCATACCAGATGGATCATTATCGCTACTCTTCTTTTTATCTCGATAAGCTGTATCAAGGAAAAAATGTATAGCAATATCCTTTGGATGGATTGCGTTGAACTGAGCTAATGAAATACTTCTAAACCAATCTTTCTGCCAGATGTTACCACCCTCAATGGATGGGTGTTGTTGGAATAGGGCTGCAAAAGTTCTTGAAGAACGTTTCTCCATTTGTCTCAACCGCTCCAGGCTATGTCTATCTTCCCATAGAGCCTCACCTATGGCACGTGGATCATCTGGGTTATCATCATTTTCTTTAATTGCTGGCAAACAAACAACCTCCCACTCATCACCCTCAGATTTGAGGATCCTACCAGCCAGATCATCATCATGCCATCTGGTCATAATAAGCAGCTGCTTGCTGTCATTATGCAATCTGGTTAATAGTACATCAGTGTACCAGTCCCATACACGTTGCCTATAAGTCTCGGAATAAGCCTCAATCTTATCCTTGACTGGATCATCTATAATAGCCAGATCAACTGGTGTACCAGTCAAACCTCCAGTAACACCAACTGCCTTATAAAAACCATGATCCATTGTATCAAAGTAATCTACGTTTCTTATATAGCCACCACCTCCACGTTGTGGCAGTTTAGTATTAGGAAATAATGATTGATACTCTGGAGAATCAATAGTAAGCTGTATGGAGCGACTAAAGCCCTCAGCCAGATCGCTTGAATATGAGCACCCAGTGATCTTATATGTCGGATCATTTCCCAGTACCCAGGCTGGAAATTTACGTGAGACAATTTCCGATTTGCCGTGCTGGGGTGGTACAAAAACCATTAGTTTCTTTATTTTACCCTCATACAGTTCCTGGCATTTGTCGGCTATTACAGTATGGAACCACTGCCTATGATAATTAGGCATAGAATATGTGAGGAATAAAGCAAGACGTTTCCTCGCTCCATTCTCATATAAACGCTTTTCAAGCTGTAGTTTCCTATATAATAGCTCTGTTTCGCTCATTTATTCAATTCCTTATCAATTTTGGCAATTTCGGCTTTCATTTCCTCATCAGTCATTTTCTTTTCCTCTGTAGGCGTTGATATGTCTGCCTCAATCGACTGGATAGCTTTTCCAAACAAACGATCAAACAAACTATCAATGGTTGTGGTACGTCCATATCGTACATCCATATTTATTGCTGAAATTATATTGAGGATCCAGATGGGTGTATCTTTATTTGCGTGCCCCTCACTATCCTTTGCAAGTGCATCCAATTCATTTGGCGATCTTTCCATAAGGTATTTGATAACATTATAGTAGTCCTCCTTACTCAGTTCGTGATCTACCTTAATGCCAGTAACCACTTTGAGTTTCTTATATAGAGAGGGCTTTCTACCAGCATTCTTTGGCTGATTATTGGAATCGAATCTATTGCCTATTTTATTACCTTTAGTAAACATATCCACCAGTTGATTATTTGTTGATTTACTACGTGTGTTTGGTGAACACACTTTGAATGCAAAAAAAGATCAGATAGGGGCTACCTATCCGATCCCTTGTATATTACTTATTCTGGATCTGATATTTATCCCAGAACCATTGGATCAGATCATCGAAATCATCATCATAAGCATTAAGCTCATCCATTAGAGCCTCTGCCTTGTTGATAACTCCAGTTAATAACTTCTGCTGTTCTTCTGTAGCAGTCCAGCCATCAATATCACCATTAAGCTGATCTTTGATTACCTGGATCTCTTTTTCTGATAATTCAATTTTGTTCATAATATTTTTTTTAAATGTAGTTATAATTTGTATTTGCGAGCAATATTTTTCACTCTTTTTGTGTATTTGTCTGCTTTACCGTGTATCGCTTTGGTAACAGCCTCAGCCCAGAACTCAGACACATTAGTTTTACCATACGATCCGTAACCTTTCTTTTTCTTATCGCCCAGGAATCTATGATATAAAGCAGTGATCTCCTTTCCAGCTGCTTTAGCACTTGCAGTCTGCATACTTGCATTCCATGTTGCATGTGCAAGTTCATGTGTGATAGTATGCTGTAAAGGTGCATTGGTACGGTTTTTAAAACCAGTATCATAATGCTTTGTTTTTACATCGTGCTCAATGGCACTCTTTTTACGATCAAAGAAAGTAGAATTAAGCAATATACCATTGCTCTTACCATCACCTTTGATATAAGTTACACCCAGAGCATTCATAGAATCCAGGTTAGCTATTCTCACACTCCTTTCTCTCACACCCATAACAGCCTCAAAACGTGAAACTCCACGAAATATTTCGTTATAGGTCTGTTTGTCTTTAATATCAGATAGCGGTCTCGACTTTTGAACCGCCTGGATAACTATTTGAGCATTCTTGCCTCCAGCACCGCCATGACTAATATTTACCACTCCACCAGAATTACGTCCCATATTGATTATTTTTTAGCATTAATAAAATCAGTTACATATAATAGAGAATGTGCCCTACAGAAATCTTGTATTTCATTACCTCCGCCATACACGCAAAGATTTGGCTTTTCAATACCACTAATTTCCTGGGCTACTTCTAAATCACTTTTAAGGCTTTCCATCCAGCCATCCAGTCCACGTGTAAAAAAGGCATTATATCCTTTAGGTACACCCATTTTATTAAACTCAATAAATTTGTGCGATACATTGAGATCAACATATACTTTTATGCCACATTCCTGGAAATACCTTGATAAGAAACGCTTCTTGTATAGCAGCTGTAAGCCCCAGGCTATAGGCGTTTGATCATGTAGTGAACAATTAGGCTCTACGATCGCTTTGCATCCGCTTGTTACCAGTTTGATAGGATCTTTAAATAGAGCCTCAAAACGATAATCATCCACATAAAAATGATATGTAGATACATCTTTCCTCAATCTGCTATTGGCACCCCAGGGTGATAATGGTAACTCCAGGTGCCCAGCTTGTTGATCCATCAATAGATTAGGAATTTCAAATTTATTATCGGAATCATAAAGAACATCTTTCCACATAGATCTATAGAATGCCTCTTTCTCATCATCTTCTGGATCGGCATCATTATCATCATTCTCTGGATCCTCATTTTCATCCTCTGTATCCTGGCTATTATTCTTGCTTTTCCTCTTAGGCTTATCCTCTGGATCATCCACGGAAATGCCCATAAAATTGAAATCAACGCCCTCAAACAAAGGATCATTCATTTTTTTGCTGTCCCATTGCCCATTGTTCACATTGTCTCTAAAAATTATTTCATTTTCTTCTTCAATGGTAGGCTGGTGATATAAGATAGTTGGTACTTGATCCAGTTTAAGTTTCTTCGCTGCTTTAAGCCTTTGGTTTCCAGCCAGGATAACAAGCTCACCAGTACGATCAGATAGTGCAATAGGTCTATGGATCCAAAAGCCATTAATACGGATGGAATCGCAAAGACGTGCAAAATCTATTTTCGTGATCTTTCTGGGGTTACACTTTAGCAGCACCAGATCAGATACCGATCTGAATATTATTTGTTGCTTAGTTTGATCCATCATCAGTATCCTCCATATCTTTATCCATTGCATCAGCCAGCGTTTGCTCAACTGTAGGATCCTCATAATCTTGGCATCCTATTAATTTACGTGCAAATTCAGCATATACGGCTAATATGATATGACTTCTTTTAGTGGTATAGATTAGTTTATGCCCTCCATCCAAATAGCCTATAGCATAGAATTTACCACGGTAATTGATAGGCAGCATGAATTGATCATAAATAATCACACCAGCTGCCATATTCTTAGATATGGTAGCGGTGCGATTAAATTTGTTATCCATGAAAACAAAAACCTTTTTACCAGGTTCAAAAGTAATAACTGGGTAAACCAGATGAGAACATTTCAGTACTGCCCAAACCAGGGCAGCTATTATTATCAATATAATCAGTAATTTTATTGTCATATTCTAAATATTTACTTAGTAAATGCAAAGATAATAAAGTGTGTTTGACAAACACACTAAAACATGGGAAAATTGCACTAAAAACCGAATATCAAACCAGCAGCGTCTCTGCCATGCTCATTTGTCGGTTTAGTCCATCCAGTATAGCGTTTGAATATATCTGAGGTACGTTTTGTAACGTTGTACCTGGGAGGTACCATTTCGTATGGTACCCCCAGATCCTTTAGATAATCATCCCAGATAGTTGCATCACGCTTTACAGATCCTACACCCTGGAGCTTTTGCCTTTCTTGCTCTCGGCTCATTCTCTCAGTACCAAACCATGTACGCTGTCTCGGATCCTCCACTCTAACCTTAATGTCATTGTGCAGTTTATTCATTTCAGCCACACGATCCATAGCCTGGTGAATCTTCATACTTGTAACCTCAATCAGTTTTCTGGTTTTCGTATCATAAACCGCAAATCCAGTGTGAGTGCCAGTATCAATCCCTACCAGTATCATTCTTGACCTCCTTTTCTTTATCCTCTGTCATCTCAGCCTCATTACTATTAGGCAACTGGTATAATTGAACAATGTTATTGCTGAATCTCTCTGCACGATCCTGGAATAACATAGCCATTAAGAAAGCATCTGGGATATATTTATCTCTTATAGCCTTGATCAATGGTAAACCTATAGGATTTTCCGATCTGATCGTAACTCTCCATAGATCATTGTCACACACCTCAACGTGTACCATTGCACAACCATATAGAAACAAGCCTTTTCTATATTCTCCATAAGAATCTGTTGCCACTGGATCACTTTTGGCAGATGATACAAGCTTATTCCATAGTTTTGACTTTTCGTTTGGCTTGATTCTTTTTTTCCAATACTGAGGGATCTCAACACTATCCTTTTTTGTTCCACACTTATGACTATTAAGAGCCACTAATCTGTTTCCTCTCTTGGCTTCCTCAGTTTCTTTCAGAGCTGCCATTTGTTCTTTGTTTAGCATCATAATTTTATGAATTAAAATATTATTACCATAGATGGGAATGGAGCTGAATTTTTCGATTCTCCAAACTTTAAACGCCCTCTTATAAATCTTATCTCTTTAGCTTTATGATATATAAACTCGTGAAAATACCTGGTATCTGTACGAGCTGGAATAAGCATAACAACAGTAGTATTTGGTTTCTTACTTTCATTATAACACTTTTCCACCCATTCATATAGCTTACGACCATAAGGAGGGTTACAAAATGTTATATGCCCCCCCAATTTTGTAACAATCCGTTACTTTCTGGGGTGAAAAACTTATCACATTTAGCATTTTCTGGTAATGCACATGGATCAAGATTAAAATGAAATTCTTCATTGAGTTTATCATAAAAATCTTGCGGTGTAGACCATACTTCGTTTGCGCTTGAAAATAAAACATCAGTATTCATTGTTATCTATTTTAAATTATTTTTCTTTATCATCTTTTGGAGAAATGAAAATATCATCCTTATTTACAGTTATAAATACTGGCTGTAATGGGTTATGAAATGTCAACTGTGAATGATATATCTTTTTCGTTTTAAATATTTTTTCAATATCCTCATCTGTCAACTCCCAGCAAGTTACTACTTGACCCTTTTCTCCAGCCTCTAAATACGCTGGTAGTGGAATGTAACCAGGTTGGTCCTTACCATAAGTCATATTACATTCATCAAATTTTATTGGTTCCATTATTTATTAAGTTTAATTTGTTTCATTGCTGTTTCCAGACTTCCTGTTAGTTCCAGGGCAACTGCCAGCTTCCTAACATTTACAAAATCACCAGCACCCATATACGCCTCAATAGATCTCAAAGCCTGGATAATTTTCTTTGCCTCATTGGCTTCTTTATTTCTGGAATTTATCTCTTTATTGGTAGCTGTCTTTTTACCGCTTTCCTGGGCTGATTTTACAGCTGTCTCAACGGCTTTTACCTGGGCATCCTTATCATCCACCTCTTTTGCTATGTCCCTGGCAGCATGAGCCGATATTTGATTATTGATTATACGCTGCTGTATATCTTCTGGCAGATCCATCAGTTTTAAGCATTTACATACGAAAGCTGGAGACTTGCCGAATTTTTGAGCTATTTCTACCTGGCTATAACCAAACTCATCCTTAAACCGCTTGAACATAATACCACATTCGATCTCTGAGAAACGTTTACCCTCATTACGCATCATTTGCTGTATCATCAATTCCTCTGGGCTTTCATCCTTAGATAAGAAAAGAGCTTTGATCCTGGGTATATCTGTCCCCTCTGCTATAGCTGCCAGTGTCGCACGTAACCGCCTTTCTCCATCTACCAGCTTATATTTCTCATTACCTTGTTCATCCTTGAACTTGATCACTGAAATGGGGTTAAGAACACCTTTTGCTTTGATTTGTTCTTTTAGCTCATCCAGATCAAAATCTCTACGAACATTAAAATCATCCATAATCACCACATTACGTGGATCTATGTTGTATATGTCCGTTCTTTTAGTTACATTGATATTTTCCATACGAAAAAAATTAATATCCGAAAATTGTTTTAAAAACCTTGTTGATAGTACCATATAACACTTCCTTGCCTTTGATAGCTTTGATATATGTAGATCTTACTTTCCTATGCAGAACTATTACTTTATAGCCTCTTTCAGTGATCCTATGGAGCTTGTATGCTTTGTTCATCATAGTTGTAATTTTAAGATCAGAATGGCAAATCATCCTTTTTTCCACCTGGATCATTTGGATCAGCCTGGGTATTACCATCAGACTTAGAACCACATAGATTTACCTCTGAGGCATTGAGATTGATAGCACATTGATTAGCACCTTGCTTATCGGTGTATATTTTCACGTGCATTGTTCCTCTCACAAATACTTTTGTGCCTTTTTTGAGATACTGGGTTAATGCACCGCCATCACCATACATCAATACAGATACCCAGGTAGTATTTTCTACTTTGTTGCCTTTCTGATCTTTGTAAGATTCACTATGAGCAACATTGAACGATACATATTTAGATCCACTGAAATCTTTGATTACAGCATCACTACCAATGTTTCCTATAATTTCTAATTTTAGCATAATATTAATATCTGAAATTTGTAAATTGAATACACACACCATTGAATGTGTTCGATTTAGAATTGCCAAAGAACCATTCTATAAAATCATCGAGATCCAAACCATCGTTTTTGCATACTTCCTGGATAGGGATCTTTTTCCCATCTATCCATACCTGGGGTACATCATCGTTGCTGTCATAAGTCATTTCGACTTTTTGCAGTCCTATCTTATGGATCTGCCTCAGTTCGTTCTGAGGTGAGCAATACGGTTTACCACTCCATTCACGAATAGATAGATACATTCTGCCATCATTGATAGCCTCCATCTTTTTAGCCCACCAATCGTAATTTGCACGGATGGTATGCCTTTTTTCACCTTTCTCCAGTTTGCCACTGAAACCAGTAGGATCACCTTTACGGCTGTGTGTAGCTGGAAACACTTTTGATAGCGTAATTATCGCCTTTTTTACTTTCTTTTCCATTGTTATATGTGTTTGACGAACACACCTTTAATTAAAAAAAATACCAGGTTAATTATTTGCGTCTTGAACCACCATGTAGTTCAATCACATTGAATGATTTAAACCGATCGACCAAACGCCCCTCAAATCTCGTTTTTAGATCCTTAACTGATAGGTTAGATGTAATGTGATACCTCTTACCGTATTGCTGGTATATTTCATACCTGGCAAAAAGGAACTCATCAGTTACCTGGGTTAATGTAGTACCAAAGCTCTTTTGATTTTCTGTTAATAGTCCCAGATCATTCAAGCAAACATTGTAAGGTGTGCCCTCACTTGCTTTTGGATCTTCAAGCTCATTGAAAGTATATTTATCAATGTGGTTGTGGATCTTATAATAGTTCATCATCTGAGTAACACTGATATTTCTAAAATAGTTATCATTTCTGGTAGCTCTTAGATAATCAGAGAATATCTGCATCAGCATAGTTTTGCCAGTACCAGGCTCACCAATCAAAAGCAGATTTTTCCAGATCTGATAGTGCTCATCTGGAAATACATTCTCAGCTAACTGGCAGCCATTGAAATAGTATGTAAGGAACTGTAGCACCTTTCGGTTATAATCATCAACCTGGAACTCGCTAAACTCTCTGAGCATATAACTATTGCCAATACCTATGATCATATTGCTATGGATCCTATATTGATCCTCATCAACCAGATCATACTTAAAACCTCTCAGTGTAATCTTTCGATGTTTCTGCACTTCTGCCCAGGCTTGTTCCTGGGTTAGCTTGTAGCGTTGATCCTGGAACTCCTTGATTATTTTGAGAGCATCCATTTCGCTCATCTGTTTTCCATTCAATTCCATTTTTTTGCAATTCTTCGTTATAACGATTAACCACCCAGTTAAGGATAGCCATATAATCAGATTTATATCTTTTGCCAGACGATCCCTTGTAATTATTAAGGATCTGGATCATACGCTTTGCTGCATCCTCTGTATATTGATCTGCCAGCTTAGCGTATTCATCCCTGGTCAAAGTTACATAGTCGGCATATTTGTACTTTTTTGCCTTTTCAGCTTTCGCTTGTTGCTCTGTAGTCAATGGAGGTGGAGGTGTCTCTGTAGGCTGATCATTGATAGGTTTTTTAGCCAATAGTTTTGCAGTTTTTGTACCGCCCATCTTACCAGCTTTGGATCTTTTCTGCCTAATATCTTCATCCCTTACCATACGCCTGGAATAGATAGCACCATCAGCATCACGGATCGCACAAACACCATTTTCAATGAGTGTGTCTAACCATTTGCCAGAATCGTTGCAATCTTTACCGATCATCCTTACAATTTCATCTTTAGAGTATGGATGATGAGTAGGCTTGACCATTACACCGCTCTCTACACTTTCCCACATATAGCAGATCATATCAAACCATAAGCCTCTTATGTCTGGTGGCAGCATCTTAACCTCTGGGCACTTTAGCCAATCACCTACATAAAAGGGCATTGCTGGTAAATTTATCTTTGTAGCCATATTAGTGATTTTTTAAGTGTGCCAGGATAGTTGCCTATCCCAGCACAATAAAGCGGTTATACCTCCATTATAGCAATGTCTGGAGCTATTGAACGGATCTTATTAAGAACATCATCAATGCACTTATCTCTGTATTGCTCAACAATCTCATTTGCGCCTGGAGATACAAGCTGGAGATATACATCACTGTCTTTGAGATAATGATCAAATTCAACTTCAATACGCTGTTTTGGCGTGCCTTTGAATACAGCGATATTTATTATAAAGCTCTTAGGCAGATTACTCTCAACCTCACTCTTATAGACCTCAGCAATACTGCCAGATGGAACTTTCATTTTTTGGATCTCGGCTTTTGCCTTTGCGGTGAAATTTTTGAGCTTACTTACCAGGATCATACATTTTTCTGGATCCTCAAAGATACCTCTATTTAGTCTGAGGAATTGCCCCAGTCTTGATGGTACCCAGGCTTCGGATGGATCGTTGATTTTCATCTGGCTAAATGTATCGGATAAAGCTACAGTACCAATGAATGTATTTTTGTTGTAGTAGTCTTTTTCATTGATGGTGAGCTGTATAGTCATAGCCTCACGATCAACGATAATGTTAGCCTCTTTCTGATCAATAGTATCAACACGTTTCTCCAGCCATTTAGCTGGAGTGTCAATTACACCTCTCTGAGAAATGCTCTCTGGCTGTTTGATAGGTAGCGGATCAACTGCTTGTGCAGCCTCACCAATACGTTGAACAACTTCGATAGGCTCTTTGCCATCATAGTTAGCGATATTGATCACTAAACCATCTTTGTTTAAATTTTCTTCCATTTTTATTTATTTAAAAGTAAGTAATTAATCGTCTGTCCCAGTTTTATCTTTTCTCAGCACCTGGAACATTGTACGTTGTTTTTCCTCTGGGGTGCAATCTCTTTCCTCCAGCTTATAGCCCTCTGGTGAGTACCAGGCTGTTTTGCCCTCATCATTATCAATGAATTTGTAGCACTCAGTGGTAACATACTCACCACCAGATTTAATCTCATCACGGATCTTTGCAAATTGTTCTTCCAGAGGTTTCATTTTTTTGCTTGTAGCTGGCACGAATATCAGCCAGTTCATTAGTCAAGTTGTTTAACTTGATCGCTATTTCAGATAGTTCAGCACGTCTTTGAACCAGTTCATTCGTATTGAACTTCCTGGTGTACTGCTTTTCTTCAATTTGATCACATGAATCATGCAGAACTTGTGCCCTTTCCTCAATGGGGCTTTCTGCTAACATCACATCTTTCATTGTTTCTTTGATTTTAATTGTTTATAAATTGCTACAGCTATAGCTGTAATAAATACCACTAATAACCAGATTATGATTATTGCCAGGCACGCCCAGAATGGGCATGTTACCCACAACCAGCTCCAATCAATCACTTTGCATAGTTTAAGAACCACAAATGCAAGTCCTAAAAATGGCAGTATGGAAATTCCACCGCTTGTTTTGAAATTATCCATTATTTTATCCTTTCTCCAGTTGTGAAATTGAATGCCAAATATTCAGCCCATAATTCAACGAATTGCTGCCCAAAGTATAATGCCTTTTCTTCTGTTTCCTGGCACAGACGGAACCCAATGTCCGCATTCGCACCCGAGGAACGAAAATACGCAGTCAGACCACCGAACCCAGCATTCGCACCAGCACTCGCAGTCGCAGACAAAAGGGCACCCTTATCTTTCTCAGTCATACCCTCAATCTCTTTTTTGGTATAGAGAACAAACCAGGGATAATAATACCAGGTAGATCCCTCAGCATCTGGTTTTGGCTGGAAATCTTTACCCCATAAGGCACGGCTTATAGTTTCCAGCTTTAACAGTGCAATAATGTGTTTTGGTAAAGCCTGGCGAAAATCCCAGTGCTCATTAATATGCTGGCAAATAGCTCTCTTTGCATTCTTATCTGAGTAGATAGGAGTAAGATCCAGAGCTTCACAAGCATCCTCATAACTCTTTATAGTCTTGTAATCATCCAGATTTGGCTTGTTTTCTGGCTTACAGAACAATGCTGCCAGAACTTTTTTTACCTCATCAGATTTAACCACGCCAAATGCAGCCTTTACTTCTTTTTCTGTTACTTCAATGATTTTCATTTTCTATTACTTTTAATCGTTTAACAATATTGTTTATAATTCTCATTGCATTTTGAACTCTGGTATTTTGACCAGGTGGAATGCTCTTAATCAGTATTGGTATCAGCCTTATCAGCTCCGATACCATTTGGTTTGATAAGTGTCTCATTTGCTCTCCAATTTGGATCTGGATCTGGAATTGCCATATTGAGATATTCACTGGCATAGTCTCTCAGTTTCTCACAATAGGTAGAGAATGTAACAGTATCCATCGTTGCAGTCGATCCAGGAAACTCTATTATCTCTCCAGTATGCTTATTGATTACTTTGTCGTGCACCATCTGAGCCTTAAAGAACTCGTGCACTTGATCAGTATCTGTAAAGTCCCAACCAGCATCATTAAGAGCCTCCAGCAACATTGGATATATGCAACCAAACAGCCACCCATTCTGATCCAAAGATCTGGGATTTCTAACCAGCTTAATCTCCACCATATATTTACCATCTTTGTGTGCTCTCAGATAGTCATACAATGGTTTTAGATTGAAAAGCCCTTTGATCTTATCTACCAATACCTTTGCCATACATTATATCTCTTTGTTTTTCCAGGCTTACCCTAACAGCTTTGATTGCATCCTCTCTACCCTGGAGGCTTGATATATAGCTATTCAACTCATCAATACTATCCGCTATATAATAGCCCTCACTTGTAGCGATTAAGCCTATAACCATTCCATTAACAGGGATATGATTAATGATCTTCCTCACACGTGCCTCACTGATCTTATAGCCTTTGACTTGCAAACATTTGCATATATACCAGTTTTTTACAGCTTTATGCTTGCCTTGCTTATCCATCAGCCCCTGGATCATAATAGGCAGTAAGGTATCTTTTTCGTAATCTGTAAGAGGTTTTGTTTCCTCCGTAAACCCATTCAGCATTTCAGATAATTTTATTTAGTTCTAATTCCAAACCAGGATGGGCAGCATACACTACCTTGCCAGTTGTTTTTTCTATCTCAGAGACAAATTGAGGTGCATCACCATTATCTTTAGATAGATGGATGAGTATGATTTCTTCAACTTTGCTCAGATCATTAGCTTTCAACGTCTCTTTGCATGTACCCAGTTCCATGTGTGAAGTCATAAGGCGTTCACGCTGTGTGGGTAAGGTACGCCCATATTTTATGCTTTCGATCAGTTTAGCATCACTATAGTTGCACTCAATCAGCATGTGGTTGATCCCTGGAAATGTGTACTCGCACATAAAGGAATCAGTTAAGAACATCAGCCTACCCATAGATGGATGAGTGATAACGTACCCTACACACGGCACATCATGGCAGGCAGGGAATGGCATAACCTGGAAACTGCCAAATTTATAGCCTTTGCCGATCTGTAGCTGTATAGCCCTTGATCCACTCAGACCTTTTGAAGTCCAGACCTCTGGCAGTGCCAGTGTGTAAAAGCCGTTATCAATCATATTCTTAATGTATTTGCTGTGATCGTTATGCTGGTGAGTGATAAGGCAGCCCACCACTTTACGGATATTCCATCCCAGAGCTTTTTTTACGTCCAACAGCTTAATGCCAGCCTCAATAATGAGAGCTTCATTTCCATTGTCAAGGATGTAACAGTTACCAGAACTACTTGATCCCAAAATTTTAAGTTTCATTTCCTTTTATTTTTTTGCTGATCTTGTATCGTAATCCACCTACAATTATCTGGTTGATAATTTCCATCAACATCAATTCGATCAATAGTAAGGGAATCAGAATATCCATTGTTTGTTGCCCAATCAAGAAAGTTGATAAATCTGGATTTCCATTGTTCGCAAACTTTTATTCCTCGTTTCCCATACCATTTATAAGCATGATCATTGGGATTATAGCATCTTTTTTTAATTCCTTTCCAT
>RRZT010332542.1_pt1 | contig 53535 bp, 51 predicted proteins | sample 2165551 | NCBI WGS metagenome assembly RRZT01 (sample SAMN10456910, study PRJNA506462) | wastewater metagenome | biome: wastewater; feature: sludge; material: wastewater sludge; isolation source: wastewater sludge with Escherichia coli K12::gfp cells carrying plasmid... | place: USA: Moscow, Idaho... | reverse complement strand
TAACGAAATTGGCTAAGAAAATAGTCCAAGATAATAGAGATAAAAAGAAAAACACAGATAGTTCGGCTGAATTTCATCAAAATCAGCTTGAATCTATCTGTGTTTTTTATTTACTGGCTAGTTTTTGCCCAGCCTCTTTTTATTGTTTTGGTCTACTGATATTCACGATATTTAATAAGTGCTTATACATGTTAAAACATATCTATGCATATCAAAACAAATTAAATTATATACAAACATAAAAAAATGTGATAAAATTAATTATCTTATTTAAGGAGGGTGCAAATGGATAATAAGGTTGAACACTGGGTATCAAGCAAAGAGATAGCAGAGCATCTTGGTATCAATAAAGACACTTTGCATCGCTGGATTAAGAATAAGAGTATTCCTTGTCATCGTGTAGGAAGGCTTTGGAAATTTAAAATAAGTGAAATTGACGAATGGATTAAAAACGGCGGTGGAGCTAATGCTGATAAAAATAAGGGGGTTGAATAATATGGCGACTTTTGGAGATGCAGAGAGAAATATACAAAGATTATTGGCGATTGGACAATCGTTTGTATTATCTGGGGTAGATTACATAATCAGAAAATCTGGAAAACCTACCTGCTCAAAGGGGGAGCCTAAAACAGATATATACGTTTTAGCCGAATCAAAAGATAGTGCTTTACTTGTGGAAATAAAAATATCATTTAAGAAAGAAAATGCTGATTTTATTGAGAATAAAACGAACAGCGAAAGAGCAGAGCTGCTATTAGGTCCAAACTGGAAAGAGTTAATAATTGAAGCTACTAGGTCTGTTGCTTCAAGTTTTGAAAACAAAAAACTAATTTATAAAGTAAAAGGTGGACGGACAGAGGAAGGCTCTATTACTCTTGGTTGGAAGTATGAACTTTTGAATAAGAGTGGTGGAGAACTTTCTGGTGTGGTTGACTTGACTCGTGATCAGGTTATTGATGTGTATGCAGGGACTCATCTTCCAGAAGATAAGAAAAATGCATCCGTTAATGGTGAAATAATTGTAAACTCTGGAATAGCAAACTACATACTCATGAATGATAAAGTATCTACGACACAAGAAGTTATTGATATTTTGATTACAATTGAAGATTATGTCGACGCTAATCCTACAGTTTATTTTGCTTGCAAGGCTTTAAATTATAGAACTTACCACAAAAAATATGATGGTAATAGACCTCTATCAGTTTATGTTGACTGGAACGTGCGTGATGGAAAATTAGACCCCGTTTTAGTATATGACAATCCATTAGATACAAAAGGAAATGAGGTAGCAGCAAAGCTAATAAAAAGTATGGAGGAAATTGGGGTAGAAACGACACGCGATATCGACGATGATTTGGTAACAAAGCCATCGGTAATTTTGAAATAATAACTTGATATAATGCTTTATTAGAGTTAATATGTAGTCTAATCAGAGGTGAGAAAATGAAAATTATTAGCTTGTTTTCAGGTGCAGGTGGTTTAGACTTAGGCTTTGTAAGAGCCGGGTTTGACATAGCAATGGCAAATGAGTTTGACAAAAAAATATGGGCAACTTACGAAAAAAATCACAAAGCTCCATTAATAAAAGGAGACATTAGAGATATTAAGGAGTCAGATTTTCCTAATGAATTGATGGAGACTAGGATTGAAGGTTTATACGCTATCGGTGATATTAGAGATAAAAAATTAAGACAAATAACAACAGCAGTTGGTGATGGAGCCATTGCGGCGCAAGAAGTATATAATTTCATAAAAGTGAAATAAATCAATTTTCCTAGAAATTTCCTGCTAGATGATGATTTATTCAGAAAAGAAAAAAATGCTGATTTTTAGCAATTTTTTCTTTAAATAAGAACGTGAATTCTAGTATGGAAATCATTTTAAGGAAGTAACTAAAACAAAATATTTAAAATAAAAGGGGATAATATGACAGAAACATTTTTTATAATCAAACCAGAAGCAGTAAGAGCAAGAATAGTAGGGAATATTTTAGAAATAATACAAGATAATGGCTTTAAAATCAAACACCTCAGAAAAACAATTCCCTCTAAAGAATTAATAGAAAGCCATTATAGTCACATAAAAGACAAAGATTTTTTCCCTAGCGTATTACAATATATGACCTCTGGATATGTTTATACTGGTGTATTAGAAAAAGAGAATGCTATTGAGTCTTGGAGAAGTTTAATAGGCCCGACAAATCCCAATAATGCGGAGAAAAATACAATTCGTGGAATATTTGGATATATAGATGAAAATAATGAAATTAGGAATACAGTTCATGGCTCTGATTCTTATGAGAATTTTCAGAATGAATTAAAAATATGGTATCCATATTTATATAAAGGGGAATAGAAGTGAACAATCTTACAGAATTAAATTCTAAGTTTCAAGCAAAATTATTATATTTAACAGGAAAAATAGAACCCTTGTTAGAAGAGAAAAATAATCTATTGTTTTATTTTTTACAAAGTTCTGGGGTTTCTAATATTGAAGATGAAACTGATTTAGAAACTCAATATGGATATTTTTTGAAATTTAATATAAATTTTAATGAAGATAAACAAGAAGGTCTTGTTTTAACTTCTGATTTTTCTATTTATGATAATGGGGAAATAAATTTAATAAAAATGGTAACAGAAGATGAAAAAACATTAAACATTGAATATAATCAAGAACTATTTAATTATTTTGACAATCTTGAAGAATTAGAAGATTTAATTAATTCTGCTTATTCTAACTTCTTAGAGTAAAAAAAAAGAAACTATTATATATTAAATAGTTTCTTTTTTATTACAAGTTTTACCTTGTTTTCCTTGAAAATCCATAGCTCAAAAGAAAGTACCTGACTGCGAATAAATTTATTATAATTGATTTTTTAAAATAAGTCAATATATTTTGGAATATTTAAATAAACAAGATATTTTTATAAATATTTAAAGAAAAGGAGTTTTTAGTGGCTAAATCTAAACTAAAACAAGTAGAAAATTCAGCGAAGAATATTACATCTCTAAGGCCAGAAGAACACTTAATAAAAAGAATGAACTTAACATTCTCTAATGAGACTGGGGACGAAAGTCATCCTTTTTCTAGTCAAAAGTCTGTAGCCTGTCGTGAAATCATAGACAATGGTGTAAGTGAAATCACTCGTAAATATGGAGACTATTTAAGAGTGCATTTTTACAAAGATGGTTCAGTTGAAGTAACAGATAATGGAAGAGGATTACCAACTGATAGCACAATAAATGCTTTTAAAGAAAAAGTATCTGGATTTATTATCACAATGGGAACCTTACAATCTGGAGAAAATTTGGGAGAAAATGAAGCACAAGGAAAAGCGACAAACCAAAATGGTTTAGGTGGTTCTGCTGTTAACTTTTTATCTAAGAGGATGGATATAAAAGTTTATAAGAATAATAAAATTTATTCTCTCTCTTTTAAAAATGGTAAGCCAGGATTCTTTGATAAAGATGATGATGTAAATTCAAACTTTACCCCATTAAAAGATTTAACTTATATCAAAGAAGAAAAAGATAATAGAAGCAAAGAAGAAAAAGAAAAATTTTATAAAGGAACTTCTATTAAATTTTGGCTAAATGATAAGGTTTTTGGTTCGCCATATCCCATTGATATAGACGATATGATTGTTCGTATAAAAGGAACTGCTTTCTTACTTCCTCATAATACATTTGAAGTTATAAATGAAATGAGAATAATGGAAGATGGTTCTTATCAACACGAAATTTATAATTTTGAAGTTGGGATTCCTCAACTGGTAGAGTTTAATCAGGTAGGAAAACCTATAATGGATATTGCACATTTTAGCACAGTTGGTGCATATGTCCAAAAAAATGTTCCTGTCCAAGAAAAAAATCAAATAGTTCACAAAAATATAGAAAGAACTGTTGATATAGAATTTGCATTTGGTTACACAGATAAATACGAATATACTTGTGATAGTTATGTAAATACTATCAGAACTCGTTTAGGAGGGGTTCATGTTGATTCATTAGAAACAGCATTGACAGACGCATTTAATGAAAGGATTTTATCTATGAAATCTATCATTAAAGCTAGTGATCCAACGCCAATTGTAGATGATTATAGAGAGGGATTAAATGCTGTAATCTCCGTATATGTATCAGAACCAGAATTTTCAAATCAAATAAAAGAAAAACTTGGTGGAAGAGTTGTTAAAAAAGCAATTTATGATGCTATTTATAAAGAATTGTCTGAATTTGCAAAAGCAAGCAAAAATCAGAATACAATGCGTATTATAGCAGAAAAAGTAGTTGCGGCCGCCAAGGTTCGAAAATCTCGTAAAGAAGAACAAGAAATTAAGCGTGAAAAAGCGAAATTAAATTCTAAATCTACTTCTAAGCCAGAAAAATTAGTAGATTGTGACGTTACTCATGATCCTAATAGTGAATTATATATAGCCGAGGGGGATTCTGCTATAGGAAGTCTTAAAGCGGCACGTTATGCTCTTTATCAAGCATTGTTGCCTATTAGAGGTAAAATTCTTAATGTTTTAAAAGAAAAGAGTATGAAAAAAATACTAGAAAATCAAGAAATTCAAGATATTATAAAATGTTTTGATGCGGGTGTAGGTGAAGACTTTGATTTAGATTCCTCAAGATACCAAAGATTATTCTTAGCTGTTGATGCTGATGTTGATGGAGGGCAAATTGCAAGTCTTTTAACATTAGTAATCTATAAATTGTTCCCTGGTTTTATAGAATCTGGTAATGTTTATAAAATGGAGTCTCCATTATTTATAGTAAAAGAGAAAAAAGTAACAGAACCTTATTATTTCTACTTCCAAAAAGATTATGATGATTTTATGAATGAATTAAATGCTGAGAACGCTTCTATAGAAGAAAAAAATGCTAAAAATAAAGTTCAAAAACCATTAAGAAAGATAGAAAGTGTAATACGTGCCAAAGGATTGGGAGAAGTTAAAGCGAAAGTATTAAGACATTGTTCTATGAATCCAGAAACTCGATTAGTAACAAGAATTACTATTGGTGATGTAAAAGAAGCTGAACACGCTTTAATGGTAGCTATGGGAGACAACGAAGAAATTCGTAGAGAGTGGATAAATCTTGTTCCAATAGAAGATTTCTCTGATTAAAAAGCAAAAAGCAAAATATTATTTATTTTGCTTTTTTTTTGTATTTTGCTTATATTGTTTTGGAGAACAATGGGGAGGGGGTTGGGTTAAAGAAACATTTAGTTTAAATACTGATTATTTAAAAGTTGAAAAAGATTTTACTTTAGTTTATAATAAGAATATAATAAACTATTTATAAAAGAAAGGGATATAGATGAATTGATTGAATTAGAAGAAATTGCAATTTTAATTCATCTAAATTAACAAAAATAATGGAAAGTAAAAAACCAGATTTTAATTCTTCGATAATAAAGGATTACGAAGAAAAATTTAAAAATAAATTCAATATTTCTTTAGAACAAAAATTTTATGTTTCCCAAAAATACACAACAAATTTATTATGTGGTATTAGAGATACAAAAGATTTGTTTTCAATATTGTATGGAGAATCTAAGGCAACTAAATCTTTTAAATGGAGGGTTTATAGCAAAGATGATGTATTATTAACTACTGAAGAAAAAAAATATTTAAAAAATTTTATAATAGATTTAAACAAAGGTTCATTAACTGTTAAAGAATTTAAAGAACTTGAAGATTTAATTAAATCTTTAGCAGATATAAAAGAAAATCTCTATTTGTACAATAGAGAGGAAACTGTTATTTTATTAGAAGGGGCATTAGAGCAATTTAAATTATCAAAATAAAAAAGAAAGCTTTGTTAAGCTTTCTTTTTGTTTATTCATCTAGCACATGAATTTGTGCAATGTTTACATTTTTAGCAACCTTAGAAACAGATGAAGTAAGTTTTCCATCTTCACCGAAAAAATCTTTTCCAAGGAATACCATAATACCAACAATTGTTGCAATAACAACGAAGGCACCTAGTTCTCTAAATTGTCTGTTTTTAATAAAGTATAGAGAAAAAGCCGCAACAATTAAGATGAATATAGGTTGTACCCATTGGGTTAACAAGGTGTTTGTAACATTTGTTAACCCACTACCTAAAATTAAATCATTTAGAAACATTATTATGTCCTTTCTTTTTTTAATAATATTAAGATTGTGAATCTTCTGGAATATATGCAAAAGGAGAGATTTTTGTAATTAAATATTTACTTCCTTGTTTTGTTACAGTAAGAACATATCTAGCAGGATATATAATTCCAGAATAATTATCTTTCCAATTTACAACTATAGAAACTTTATAAGTATTAGCTTCTTCTGTAATAAAATATCTAATATCTGTAAAATAATCAGATTCTTCCCCTTGTAAGCTAAATTTATTATCAAAACCAGAGACTAAATCTTTGTCATATTTTGTTGGGATATATTGTAAAATATCGTTATTATTACTATAAGAAGATATAGCATATGCCTTAAGATAACCAGATACAACAGGATATATTTTATCAATTATATCAGTATCAGATAAAGTATCTACCCCAATAGGTTTTGCTTCAGGAAGTTTATTAGAATCTTGAATTTCATAAGTTGGAATTAATGAAGGCTCTCCTTGGATAGCAAGCTTACCAGATTTTGGATTGTGGTATAAGTTTATTGCAAAGCTTACCCAATGAGATTGCGAAGAATCTTTTGTATTAATATTTCCCGTTTCATCTGAAACTAAAGCAGAAAGTTTAAATTGTGCTGTTTTTTCTGAAATATTAATAGTTTCAAATACATAAGGTCCTGATAACACACGTTGTTTATTCCCTGTTTCAGTAGTATCTTGTCTCTCAAATTCCTCTGCTGATTCACCCATCTCGCCAGAAGAAAATTTACTAAGGAATTTTTTATTATCTTCATCAGCTGGGTCAAGATTTAAATAATATTTTAAATATTCTTCAGAAAAAGCTTTTCCCTTTTCAACGGGAAACCCTGTTTCTCCAACTGCAGTTAAAGCTATATTAGTAATTTCATCTTGAGAGAAATTATTACTAGGGAAAAATGTATTTTTTATACCGAAGCCAAATAATACAAACATTAAAATTACAAGGCTGATTCTGAAAATTTTTAAAAGACTTAAAGTATTTTTTCTATTATCAAAATCTTTCGCTTTGACTTTTTTCCCACCAAGGGGAACAATTTTCATTTCTTTTGTGTCTATGTATTTATCGTCATCAGCAATTTTTCCGTTTTTGTCAGGTTCTTCAATAAATGGAGATTCTTCATGACCTTTAATAGCATATTCTTTAGCAGGGATACCTCTAATAGGTTTTTCTTCGATAACATCATCTATTGGGAGTTGTTTTTCTAATGACGGTTCCTTAATTTCTTCTATAACGGCATCTCTTTCATTAGAAAAGCTCGGAAGTTTATTGTTTAAACTTTCATTATTGTTATTTCGTTTTTGTGGTAATGCCACTATGAAAACCCCTTTTCTTTAATTTATTTTATATAGTGAATATCAATCTACTATTTTTACTTAAATATTTCATCTATTTCTTGTTTGATAGTATTTTTTTTTACTTCTTTTCTTTGTTTTACAATTTGTTGTTGATAATTATTAACAATTGATTTTGGTTTTATTTCAGAAGAATTATCTACTGAAGGAAGATTTCTATTTAAAGGCTTTCTTTTTTGCAACTTACGTGTAGGATTGTTAGCAAACTGCTCTTTTGAAACTTCTTTTCCTTCCACTTGTTTTTCTTTAACAACATTTTTTGCCAAAGACTTTTTAGGAACTTCTAATTCTATACTTGTAAGTTCCGCTTCTTTCGCTTCTTTTATTGTATTTTCTTTTGAAGTGATACTTTCAATAGTTTTTTCATTTTCTTTAGTAAGATTTAAAGTTTTAGCTGTTTGATTTTCTGTTTTGTTACTTCTGTTCAATCCTGTTGAATAAGCTTCTATAAAATCTTTTGTAGGACCGGAGATTATTTCGTCATCAGCTATTATTTGTATTTTTCTTGCTAGAGTACGTTTGCTCTTATTTGTCAAAGATGAATCATCTACACTTTTTGTAATATAATATCCAGTTGACTTGTATTGATTAGCTTTTTTTGGTGCTGATAACTCTTGAAATTTGTAAGGATATATTAAAAAGTCTCTCTTAAAACTTAATGAAACCCTTTCTTGTTTGTCTGGGTTTTTATATTTAGCAAAAAACTTATTATTTATTCTTCCAGAGCGGGTTCCATCAATAATATCAGCCTGTCCCATGATTTCAGAGTACTTTTGTGCAGAAGAACCAGAAGCCCCCGATAGCACTATGAAATTTCCAACATTATCTAATATTGATTGTGTTGTATTAGTTCCCTTTTCAGCACTTAGTGTAATTTGTTCTAAAGATTGCATAGAAAGTGTAGTGGCAATTTGAGAACTTCTAACCTTTGCTAATATTTGTTCTACCTTCTCAGCAGGAAGAGAGTCAAATTCATCTATATAGAAACTTATAGGAAATTTAATACCTATCTCATTTTTCTTTTGAGAAGCACGAGCAATATCGGCAAGTATAATCTTTCCCAAGTATTCGCTTGTATCTTGTTCTTCTCGTCTATCAAATTGAAATAATACTATACAAGGTTTCCCAGAAAGAAATATATCTGTTAAATTAATATGAGGAGTTCCTTCTGTTTTGGTAAGCCAATCACCGTAAGAAGATATAGTTAAAGTACCCATCATCATAGATATTTGGGTTAATTGAGCAATATATTCCTTTGCCCCTCTTGGATTAGTTAAATCATTATATAATTCTTCTAAGGATCCTTTTTTATTAAGTGATCCATTGGAGACATTATTACCAGAATTTATTTGAATATTTAATTTGTTAGAAACAATTTCAATAAGTTTTAATAAATTATCCACTTTTGAAGCGGCTGATGTTATTGCAAACCACCCTCTATCCCAAGGAATAAATGGTGTCTCTTGTTCAGAAACTTCGCCTAGTAAATAAAAAATGTTTTCTAATAAATGTTTTGTTACTTGCTTATATAAATCTGCGTTTGTGTCCCATTCTCTCATATTTAAAACCAAGTCAGCTTTTGCTGTAGGCGTTCCATTTTCTAACGGGTCATAACTAGCTTGTGTTTTTACAATTGGGTTGGTATAATTACTTCGATGTGTATTTACAAAATGATAAAATGGAATTCCATATCTACGGAAAGCTTCACTTGCTATATATACCCAATCAATACTTTTTTTAAAATCTATAATTATAACAGGTCTTCCAGCTTTTATGTCTTGTAAAGCTAAGTGTAATTCTAATATTGTTTTTCCTGAACCTGTTCCACCTGTTAATAGAGTCCCCGTATAAGAATCAGTTAAATGTCTAGAAACAGGACGAATCGTGTCATCAGTCATAATATTTCCAGAACTATCAACCCCTAATATAGTTGGTTCATCTATTACACCGAAAGCTGTTTTTTCTTCATCTGTATATTTTCCTGCTTTTATCTTTTTAATAATCTTTTTCTTTTTTAATATGTCAAATATATCTTCTTTAAAACTATATCCATTCATAATTCCAGTTAGATACTTTTCTTCTGGGTGATTTTTTAATCTATTGACTTGATAAAAATATTTAAATATAGCATAGAAAAAAATTATTAATATATTAATAAAAACATATGGTTTTATCAAACTAATTAAAATTCCAGACATGTTCGATAAATTTATATAAAGAAAATTTAAATTATCAAATGGTTTTAATAATAAATAAATAAGAAATATTATTAAACTTTCAATAAAAAAAATAAAAGAAGTTCCTTTTGGTTTCCACCTTAAAAAACTAAATAGTAGGACAAAATGTCCCCAACCAAGAAAGATACCAAATGGAAATAAAAGAGTAAACAAGTCTATTATAAAAAGATTTTTGTGTTCCTCTTTCTCATTGTCGTATTCATCATAATTATTCATTGGTCTTCCCTTTCTTTTTAGATGTTAAATAAAATATCAAATAAATTGTAACGTTACATTGGTTTGGCAATTCCGCTATGGTTGCATTTTAGGAACCACATGAAGATTTATACTAAATCTATCCTAAAATTGCACCACGAGCTTCCTACGGCGTCCTATAGCTATTCTAGACAAAAAAGAAAAACTAGATTAAAAATCTAGTTTTATTATTATTTATTTAGGAAGGATAAATGATAATCCTGACCCGTTTTGCATAATTCTCCATGCCATTATATATTCCCCAGTAACATTCATTTCAGAGATTAAAAATGTTCCGTCAGGATAAACGTGTTCGACAAAAGCAACGTGTCCATAAACAGAAGAACCTCCTTCATGCCAACGTTCAAAAGAGACCGCACTTCCTGCAACAGGGGTGTTCGTTACAGTATAACCTTTTGATAGTGCTGAATCATTCCAATCTCCACCATCACCGAAGTAAGGGTCAATTGTTTTTCCTATCTGAGACATTCTATTGTAAACATACCAAGTACATTGTCCCAAAGCATAAGCATTTCCTGGGTAACCTGTTTGAGCAGTTTTTACAGAAGGTGCATCAAAATCAGAATCTTTGATTCTAGGATCTGAAGCAGGTAACCAAGTAGAAGTTCCAGAAGTCCCAGAATAGTTCGCAGTGCTTACAGCATTTGCTGTATAGTCAATATTAGCACGTTGAGCGGCTTTTTCAGCGGCTTTACGAGCTTCTTCTTCTGCTTTACGTTTAGCTTCTTCTTCTGCTTTTTTACGAGCCAACTCTTGTTCTTTTATTTTAATAGCTTCTTCAATTTTAGATTTATCTGATTCAAGCTCTTTTAATTGAACTTCTTTTTCTTTGATTTTTAGCTCAGTATTTTTTTTTTCTTGAGTTGTTGCTACAACTTCCTTAGCAACTTCTTTTAAAGATTCATTAACTTTCTCATCTTCTACAATTACAGTATTAGTACTAACTATATTAGTTTCTGAATAAGATGTGGTTGGAGAAGATATAGGAATAGAAATTTCAGAATTTTTTTCTTCTTTTTCTTCTATAATTTCTTTTACTTCTTCTACTTTATTTTTCGCAACTGTTTTTTCTATTGCCTTCTTAGAAACAATTTCTTTATGATTATCAATTGTTTCTAAAACCTCATTAGATTTAGACTCTAATTCAGACTTTTTTGCTTTTAATTCATCAAGAGACAATTCATTATGTTTTATAATTTCTTTAGTCTCTTTTATTTTGGTAAAATCTATTTGTGTAATTCTATTTTCTTTTAGTTGAGTAAGATTTAATCCTACTTTTTCTTCTTTAGATTTAATTCCAGAATCAGAATTAAGCGTTATGATTTTATCAGCTTTTACTTCATAAGGATTTACTGTTATAATAGTTCCTAATACCAAAGCAGATAAAATAGTGAATGATTTCAAGTTTAAAGTTTTATTCTTACTAATTGTTCTTTACCGTTCCTTTTCGTTTCCCTTTCAATTTATTTTCAAATTCTTTCTTTAGAATAAATATTTAATTTCTTAAATATTCAAATAAATAAATTATTAAATAACTTGACTGTAATGTTTCAATTTCAAGCGGTAAGGGAGTTTAGTTTTTTTTTTTTTATGTTCTAAAATATCGTTAAAGCGCCTTTCGGCGCTTTAGAATTATGCAAAATCTTTTTCGTAAACTGGTTTGTTTGCTTTAAAGAAAACATTCTTATTAACAACTTGTCGTTCAAATTCTTCTTCTGATAGCCATGTGTCAACACCTAGCATACGAACAGAGTATAGTTTTTTATCGTTTTCGGTTTTTGTTTTTTTGTTAAAAATTATCATAATATAATTCCTTTATTTTTTATTTTTTATTATTGTAACATACTCATTCCCATCTGTCAATTTTTTCTTCAATTAATTCTTGGGTCATTTCATCTGAATATAATTCTGTTAGTAATGTTAAGTGGAATTTTGAATATCCATCAAGGCTTGTTTCTGAAATATGAGATAATTGAGTAATGTCTGGAACAAAATCATCACGTGATTTAAGTCTTCTAGCTTGCTCTTCATCAGAAATATAGATAGTTATAGTCAAACCATTTGCTTCATGGACAGCATCTACTTCATTAGGGTATCTTGCATCTGAAATAACATAAGTAAATCCTTTTTTGTTTTCTTCTTTAATAAAATTCATTACTTTATCAACCCAATAATTTTTTCCATAACGATTTCTTCGTACATTATTTCCCCAATATTGAAGTAATTTTAGGGTTACATGGGTTCTAGAATAAGAATTTAATTCTGGCCATCTTTCTGGACGTTGTTCTAATATTGTTACAAAATCATTAATTTCTTCTTCTGAAGCTTTTACTTCTTCTGCGATTTCTTTGTTAGTCTTTCCTTCATATAACAATATTAATATAGTATCAACTTCTTCTCTTAAAGGTGTAGCAAATGCTATTTTTTTAGCATTTTTATAAGTCTTTACTATATAATCAGACCAGAAGTCTTTTCCGTAACCTTTCCTTCCTGAAATAGAAATAACAGGCAATTTTTCAGTATTAATAATTTTTTTTGGCATAAACAAAAACTCTTTCTATTTTAGATTAAGTGAGATTCATTTAAAAATGATAATTTAGCAAAAGTTATTGGGAGAGGTTCTCCTTGAATAAATTCGACATATTCATCTAATGAATCTCTATAAGCCCCTAATAGGCTGTTTTTAAATTTTTCTTTAATTTCTTTTATTGTAAAATATGTTTTTTCTTCTTCTTGTATAGTTTTATAACTATAAGAATTAGGAATTTCAAATTTTACAATTAACAAATCTATATTCCTTCCATCTTTGTGGATAGAGGGGATGTCTATATAGTTTATAAATGTATTCTCTGAAAATCTTTCAAATTCTTCTGAAATAGAATCAAATGACAAGCTTTCATCGGGAGAAAAATATAAGTAATATTGGAATGGACTATATTCTTCTATCCAAACCAAATTATAATTATAAAAATTAGAAACTATATCTTTATAGATTATATTGATTTTTACTTCCATATATTCTATCTATTCCTTAATATGTTTTTTTGTAATTTTTTATGAGAAGATAATCTTTTTGATTTAAAAAAAAAGTAAATTTTTTTCCAAGGTTTTCTCCAATCGTATTTATCTTGTTTAAAAATAGGGTAATCGTTTTTTAATAAGATTTTTTCTATTTTGATAATTTCTAGAATAGGAGAATATATCCCTTTTTTATTTTTCTTTTTATGCTTCAAATATTGCTTTTGTGATTTTGTGGTATTTTTTCAAGATTTATATTTCTTTTCATAGATATAGTTCTTTTGAAAAAGTATTTATATAAAACTATTTTTAGATTCTAGTTTTATAATTTCATTACAAAACAAATTAATCTTTTCTTGTTATGAGAAGATTTATTATTAAAAGAAAGTCTGCTAAAATATTTATGTTTTAAAATCTTTCTCATTGGTTAAACTTTCTTTATGTATTTAATATTCCTATTACTAGTAATATCTTGTTCCACTAGATATTTTAATTTTATTTAATAGAATATTTTAAAGAAAAAGGATACATTAATATAAATGTTTTAGAAGGAAGCTTTCCTTTAGCTAAAATTAATTTAAGCCAAAATGAAAATATGTTTTTACAATCAGGAGCAATGGTTTATAAAGATACGGGAATTAAATTAAAAGCTCGTTTAAATGCTGAGGGTTCTGGCTTGACAAAGTTTATTAAAGCTGTTGGGAGAAGTATTGCATCTAGTGAAAATATTTTTATAACAGAAGCTATTGCTGAAAGACCTGGAGTTATAGCTTTAGCACCGCCTGTTCCAGTTAAAATAGGAATATTAAATTGTGGTCAAAATCAATATAGATTGAATGATGGGGCTTTTCTTGCTTTAGATGGGTCAGCTAGATATAAAATGAAAAGGCAAACACTTGGAAAAGCTATTTTTAGTAAATCAGGTGGGTTATTTGTAATGGAAACTGAAGGAGAGGGAAATCTTTTAATTAACGCTTTTGGTAATATTGAAACAATAGAATTACATGGAGATTCTATTACAATAGATAATGGTCATGTTCTTGCCTGGGATAAAAATCTTGATTATAATATTCATATGGAAACTGGTTTTTGGGATTCAATAGGAACAGGAGAAGGCCTTGTTAATACATTTACTGGACATGGTAAGATATATATACAAACTTTAAATTTAGAAAGTTTTGCAAGTGTTTTGCAACCTAAAATAGTAGGAACAGGAAGTAGTTCTTCCTCGTCATCTGTAAATCTAATAGATACATTTTTTTAAAAAGATGAAATAAATCAATTTTCCTAGAATTTTTCATTTATTCAGAAAAGAAAAAAACGCTAAAAATCAGCGTTTTTTCTTTTAAATAAGAACGTAAATTCTAGTATGGAAATTATTCTAAGGTTGTTGATGGCTCAGTTATTATTGAATCTTCTGTTGTAAAAACTTCTGTAGAAGAATTGATTGTAACAGAAGATTGTTCTGTTGTAATTTGTTCAGTCTGGAAAGTCTGCTGAGGTTCATAATAGTAATTGTTAGAGGAGCTTTCTGTAGTAGTTGATTCTTCTCTATTTTGATAAAACCCAGAAAAATCATAGTGTGTTCCAGGGTCTAAATCAAGCAAGTCATCATTTACAAATAATATATTTTTGTCTTCGGAAAGTACTAACACTTCTTTTACTGGAAGGTTTAATTCTTGTTTGATTTTATTCTGAATCTCTAACAAATTATTTTCACCCAAAATCATATAATAAATACCTTGAATCATTTCCCCTCGACCAACAATACTTGTATTTTCGATTTCTTTTAGAGATTTTAGATACGAAGAAAACAATTCAATCAATTTATTTTTAGGAGCATTGGTTTTTACATTATTTCCCACAATTTTAATTAATTCATTTAATTTTAATAGAGTAGATGAGGAAGTGATTTTATCTAATATATTTTTTATGACCTCTTGTTGTCTTTTTTGTCTCCCTACATCACCTTCTGGGTCTTGATAACGCATTCTTGAATATACAAGTGCTTGTTCTCCATTAATGTGTTGTTTCCCAGTTTCTACAACAGCTTTATAGGAAGGTTCTGTATCTGAAATACTGATAGGGAACCCTAATTTATTATCTATATCAATCCCTCCAATAGCATCAACAACATCAGACAATGCACTCATATTAACAGAAATATAATAATCAACAGGTGCATCTAATAGTTTTTCGACTGCTTTTGAAGCTTGGTCTTCTTTCCCTATGGAATAAGCAGAGTTTATTTTCTGATAATTTTCATCATCTACCCAAGTATAAATATCCCTTGAAATAGAATACAAATGAGTTCTTTTAGTAACTGGATTTATCGTGGCATAAATTAAGGTATCAGACCTTGCATCTTCAATACTTCCTCTGTTCCCACCATTATCTGTCCCAATTAATAATACCCCAATAGGGTCGGTTGCTTCTGGGGTTTCTTTACGGAGTGTTGTTGTAAATTTTGGGGAGGTTGTAATTTTATCTGTTGCTTTATCAAAAAAATAGCTAGCCCATAACATTGTAGCTATTCCAAATATACTGAATAATACTATGATAAAAATAATTATTTTTTTCTTTTTCATATTTTATACCAAAAGACATTTAATAGAATCCTAAAAATTTCAAGAAAAGCAGGGATTGCCATTAATAAAAGCATGAAAATCCCTAAAATAATAGCTATTTTATTATTTGATTCTTTTTTAAAAATATTTTCTGTAGATATTTGTTTTTTCTTTTTTTTAAACATTATTTTTTCTCCTTAAAAGCCCTTTTAAAATTATTCCTTATATAAGAAATTGGATTGTCTAATACAGTTTTTAATAATATATCAGATTTATTTCTATTTACTAAAGCTAATCGTTGAGTCTCTTTTTTAACGTCTAAAGATTGTTCCCCTATTTCTAATGACAAATGATTAAAAGGATGAATTTTCCCATTTTCATTTAACAATGTTATTCCTTCATAACTTGTTGCTCTTGATAAAGCGACATATCCAAGACCAGGCATAAAAGTTCTTGTTAAATCACAAGTTATATCAGAAAATGTTTGGCCTTGAGATTTATGAATAGTTATAGCATATGCTAGTTTTATAGGAAATTCTTTGTATGCGGCTTCAACGATTTCAATGTTTTCTTTTTGATTTTTAGGATCCTGCTCATAACGAGTTTTTTTAGAAATTTTCTCTGGTAACAAGATTAATTTTCCTTTAACTTCTATATATGGATAATCTTCATCTTCTTTATAACGATAGATTCCTATTGTTCCATTTGCTAAGATTAGTTTTTTGTCATAACCTTCATAACTTATAAAAGGAAAATCGTCATTATATAAATTACTTGTAACCATTATAGTATCACCATCTTTAAAGGTTTTTGACAATGGGATATTTGATTTATTCGCAAAATCTTTACAACTTTTTAGTTTTTCTTCATCAGTAGCAAAAGAAGAATCATTAACCAATTCTGGCATATATATTATATCATACGTTACAGGTTTTGAAGTATTTTTTTCTTGTTCTTCTTTGTTAATTTTATCTACATCTACATTAGTTGAAAGAATGAGAGCGGACCCTTTTACAAATTTATTTTTTGTTTGAGGAAGATTGCTTATTGAATCTATAACTTCTTGGGTATTTCCTTGTCCCAATGAAATCAAATCTAATATTCTTGATAATTTTTTATCTTTTGCCCTATAGAGTTTGTCTAAGTAACATACACTAAAATCTAATTCTTTCCATCCTTTTGAATAGAAACAAAAGTTTTTAACTTTATCCCCAAATTCTGCTATTTTTTCTTTGTTTGCAACAGGTGGCAATTGACTAAAATCCCCCGACACTATAATTTGTGCTTTTGTTTTAGATTCTCTGTATTTTTCAAAGAAAAAATCAAAAAACGCTTCTGACATCATAGAAATTTCATCAATTATTATTAAATCAGCTTCTTGAAATTTTTTGTTACTTCTATTCCATAGCCTTTTTAGTTTTGTATCTTTTTGGTATCGTTCTTTTACTTCAGAATAATCTTTGTTAAATTCTTCAAATGGAATAGACATAAAAGAGTGTATTGTTATTCCGTCTATGTTTGTTGCAGAAATTCCAGTTGTAGAAGTTTTTATTATATTTATTTTTGGATTTACAGCAGTTAAAATATTAGTATATTGTTGAACTACAAAAGATTTTCCGCTACCTGCTGGACCTGTTAAAAAAACATTTCTTCCCGCCAACAAATTTAGATATGCTTCTGTTTGTGAAGTATAATTACAATCATTTTGAGCTTCTTCTATGCTTTTGTAATTTCCTAATACCCAATTTTGTATTCTTTTGTTATTTATAGATTCTTTTGGTGAAATAGGTTTTATAACATTTTTTGTATATTTATTTGGAATATTATTTGATTTGTCTTTATATCCTGTTTTATAACCTATTTTCTTTCCTCGATTTAAACCCTTATAAAAAATTTCTAACTCTTGTAAATTGTTTATTTTGTATTTAGAAAGATGAATAAGGACAACTAAAAATCTATTTTGAATTTTTTCATCAAGTTCATCTGTCAATGGTTTTAAGTTTAGACAAATATTTCTCCAATCAGCGTTCCTTATATAAACCTTGTATATAGGGTTGTCTATATTTTTTGATAACAATTTCAATAGGATGTCTTTATTTACACAATCTCTAATTTTATAAACTATTTCTTTTAGATTATCTTTATAATGTATAAAGATGAGATTTTTTTTGTCCATTAACAATCCTTTACTATTTCTTTTTATCTTTATAAAATATTCCATATTTATAATAAAAACTTGAAAAAGAATATTAAATAAGATATAATTAATACAAAATAAAAAACAAGGAAATTTAGATGAATAATAAAACCAAAATTTTAGAAAAACTAAAAAGGGCTTCTTATGCTTATTACAATGAACTAGAATCTAAATTAACTGATGAAGAATATGATTCTTTAAGTTCTTTTGCAGAAGAACAAGGTTGGCTAAATCAAGATGAAAGTTTAAATGATAATTCAGAAATTATTTTAACAAATAAAGTTATTCATTCTACACCAATGTTATCATTAGCAAAAGCAAAAACAGAAGAAGAAATATTAAGTTTCTTTAATAAGGCTATATCAGCCGGAGCGAAAACTTTTTTTGTAGAACCAAAACTAGATGGATTAGCTTTAAGTGTAGAACTAGATAACAATAAAAAAGTAAAAACAATTTCTTCTAGAGGAAATGGAATAGAAGGAGAAGACCTTACTTATCTATTAAATAATAAAGAGCTTTACATAAAAAATCTTTTCGATAATTATTCTAGTTTATCTAATATTGATGAAATCAGAGGTGAATTAGTTTGTTCTCATGAAGATTTGTTATTTAATAACAAAAGTAGGAAAGAAAATTTTAAAAACGAGCGAAATGCTGTTTCTGGCATTGTCAAAAAGGCAAAATTAGGTTTAGGGTATAAAGCAAAATTACATTTTGTCCCATATTTTGGAGTATCTAATAATAATTTAATTTTATTACCAGATTCTGTAAAAGAACAATCAAAATTTTTATTTAAAGAAAATAAAGCATCTACATTTAAAGAACTTGTTAAAATTATAAAAGAAGCTAATCTTTGGAGACAATCAATAGAATTCCCTACTGATGGCATTGTAATAAAACCATTAGAAAGAATTGCTATGGGAAATACAAATCATCACCCCAGAGAATATATTGCCTACAAATATCCAGCAGAGAAAAAAGTGACTACTGTTACTAATATTAGTTTCTCTATAGGAAAAACTGGTAAAGTAACACCAACTATTGAAGCAGAACCTGTTGAATTAAGTGGTGCCACTGTATCTAATTATACAGGAAATAATTATGAATGGATAAAAAACAAAAATATTTCTATTGGTTCTAAAATATTAGTAACAAGGACAAATGATGTTATCCCATTTATTGTGTCAACTGTTGATAATACTAATGCAAGAAAATTAGAAATTCCAGAATTTTGTCCTCATTGTAATAGTAAACTACAAGGACCTTCTCTTAAACTTCTCAAATGCCCAAATAAAAAATGTCCAAGTAGAGTAATTTATCAAATGGAATACATTACACATAAAAATATATTAAATATTGATGGTTTATCTACAGAGATTTTAAGAAGCCTTCCACAGGTTAGAGATGTTAATGATATGATAGAATTAACTTATGAAGATTTAAAAAACTTGAAATATTCTAATAGTGGAGTTTCTTTAGGTAATATTAGAGCAAAACAAATCTATGATGAAATTGTTAAAGCAAAAACGCAAACTGAGGATTACAAATGGTTATCAGCACTAAACATCCCTAATATTGCCAATAACACTTCTAAATTAATTCTTTCTAAAATTACTTTAGAAGAATTGTTTGAAGATTTGAATAAATCTAAAAAAGTCCTGAAAGAATTAAATGGCATTGGGCCTGAAATTTTAAATACATTTGAAGAATATTTTAATGATTCAAAAGAGATTGTCAATAAACTTAAAAATAACGGGGTAGTATTCAATCGTAAAGAAGTTTCTACAACAGAACAAAAAGGCATTATTGTCCATACAGGAAGTGTTCCAGAAGGATTTTCTAATAGAGGGGAATTTAAAGATTATTTAGAAACAGTTGGTTTCAAAATGGGTTCTGGGGTAAATAAAAAAACTGATTACTTAATCACAGAAGAAAAAGATAGTTCGTCATCTAAAAGTAAAAAAGCTAGAGAATTAAACATTCCTATTGTCAACTGGGAAGAATTTAAAAATTTAAATAATTTATAAAGAAAGAAGCACTAATTAAATTTAGTGCCTTTATTTTGTCTCTAATTCCTTTCTGGTTGCATTTTGGAGGCACGGTGAGTATTTATATTAATTCTATCCTAAAATCGCACCACGAAGCTCCTATAAAGTCCTAGAGCTATATTAATTGCAATATCCTAAATTCTATTGCATTTGTTAATAATTATTTTTTATGTTTTTCTAAAAAAAAATGTTGACAAACCTCCTAAAAAAAAAATATAATGTATCTAATAAAATAAAGAAAGAAGAATAAATATATGATTAAAACTGAAATAAAACTAGTAAATACCCCTGAAGAAGCTCAAGAAATTTTAGGAGCAAATTTTATTGTAACAAATATTAATGATGAATTTATTTCTTTCAAAGATGCTTGTTAGCAGTATAATAAAAGACAAAAAAGGAGATAATATGAAAAGCATTTCTTATGTTCGTAAAAAATTAGGGGTATCTTCTCAAACAGTAAGAAATTATATCAAAGACGGGAAACTTAAAGCAATAAAAAGTCCCACAGGAAGATATAATTTTTAAAACTTTAACGAATTTGTTAAAATATAATAAGAATTATTTTTTTGAAGAACAATTTAAAATTTGTAAAAACCCTAAAACGAACAATTGGTTAAGAATGGATTTTGCAATAAAAGACAAGTGTAATAATCTATTATTATTTATTGAATATGACGGTGTCCAACATTATAAAGAAACCCCATATTTCCATAGAACAGAAACCTCTTTTAAGGATTCTAAATATAGAGATTTTATAAAAGAAGAGTATGCAAAGAAATTTTTTAATGCTCCTGTTATAAGGTTTTTAGAGCCAACTTCTCTATCTTCAAAAATCAAATTGTTAGATTCTATTCCAAACGAATTAAATAAAATATTAAAACAATATTTAAAATAAAAAAAAGATAACTATAATAGTTATCTTTTTCTTTTATCTAATTTTCTAACACCTCATGGAAGACACGTTGTGTAAGTTCTGTACGTTGTTCTTTTGTTAAATATTTACTGTTTACACAATACCCGGAAATTCTAACTATCACATCTTCTCCATTCATAATCTTATCATAAACATCTTTTAAGTCCATGACATTTAGATTTACGTGTTGACCACCATTTTCAAAATATCCATCTAATATAGAAACAAGATTTGTGACTTGTTCATCAAAGGTCTTACCAAGTGCTTTTGGTGATACTTGTGTTGTTAATGAAATGCCGTCATTAGCATATTTAAAATCAAGACTTGCTAAAGAATTTAAGTTTTGCAACCAGCCACCTTTAGCTTTATTTGATGGATTTGCACCTGGTGGGAAGAATTCTACTTTAGAAGTATTTACACTACCATCTTCATTTAGATAAACCCCTCTATGCACAGGTGAGTTACCTGTTTGTTTGGAATAGGCAACATTTGATGTTATAGTTAAAATTGACACTGTAGGACGTGCATTTTTATATAATTTATGAGAATTTAACTTGTTATAATAAGTCTCTAAAAGCCATTCTGCGATAGAATCAGCTCTCTTGTCATCTTCTCCATATCTAGGAAAATCACCTTCTACCTCATAATCATAGATATAACCATTTTCATCTCTAATAGTTTTAACTTTTGCATATTTAATGGCTGAAAGACTGTCTACTAAATTTCCAAAGCCACAAATTCCAAACCCCATATTAATTCCAACTTTAGATGGTAGAAATGCCATTTGGACTGCTTCATAATTATATTTATCTGTCATATAATGAATAATATTCATTGCATCTACATAAGTATCTACAGTCCATGATAAAGATTTATCAAAATTCTCTATAACTTCATCATAATTTAAGTATTCAGAAGTAATAGGCTCCACACAATCAAAAACTTTATAATCTCTATGAACATCATCTAAACCACCATTTAAACCTGTCAGGAACGATTTTAATACATTTATACGAGCTCCAAAGAACTGTATATTTGCAAATTCTTCTTCATTTTCTGGGTCAAGTGGTGATACACAACATGAGATACAAGACATTTCACCATAACCTTCTTTAGCCATTGTTGTTACACCTTCATATTGAATAGAAGAATGTTTATGACTCATTTTCATACAATATTTACGAAAAGAATATGGCAATTTGTCTGACCAAAGAACTGTCAAGTTTGGCTCTGGAGAATTACCGAGGTTATCAAGAGTGTTCAAGAAACGATAATCCATTTTGGTAACACGGTGACGGCCATCGTTACCGATTCCTGCCATAGAAATAGTTATGAAAGTAGGGTCACCAGAATAAATTTCATCAAAAGCTTGTTGTCTAGCGAATTTGACAGTTCTTAATTTAAGAACAAAATCATCTACAAATTCTTGTATTTCTGCTTCTGTAAAAGTTCCATTTGCCAAATCTCTTTCTGCAAATATATCCAATACAATTGGAATTCTACCAATAGATGTGGCGGCCCCATTTATCACACGACAAACAGCCATAAAAGCTATTAAAGTGTGTTGGAGGGCTTCTTTAGTATTAGTAGCCGGGATTCTTACATTTAAACCATATAAATCCCCTAATTTTATAACTTCATTTAAGGCTTGATATTGAAGACTTATTTCTTCTCTTAATCTAATGGTTTCTTCATTTATTTCAGTAAGAGAGTCCCAATCTTTTGTTTTTTCTTCCTTTAATCTATCAGCTCCATATAAAGCTAACCTTGCATACATACCTATAATTCGACCTCTAGAATAGGCATCTGGTAGCCCACTTACTAAGTGGGAATGTCTAGCTCGTCTAATATTTTGAGTATAAGCTCTAAAAATACCATCATTTACGGAGGTCGCATATTTAGTATAAATCTTATGGACATCTTCATCAGGGGTATAACCCTTTTCTGTAAGCGTTGTTTCAACAGTTCTTAAACCACCTTTTGGCATAAAATTGAGTTTAAATAATTCATCATTTTGTAAACCGAAAATAAGTTCATTTTCTTTATCTATATAACCCGCTTCAATATCAGAAATTGATGTTGGTTTAGTATCCATAGGAAATCTTGTTTTTTCGTATTCTACCTTTGTTTTTTCTATTATACTTTTTATTTTTAGAGACCTTTCTGTAGGACCTTCTAAAAATTTTTCGTCTTCATCATAAGGAACATAATTATCTTGAACAAATTTAGAAACACTTATTTTTTCTTTCCATGCTGTCCCTTTGAAGTCTTTCCAGGCTTCTTCATATATATTAATAGTCATTAACAAAAACCTCTTTTATTTTATTTTGTTACTGTAAATATCTTATTAAAAATTTAGATATTTACAGTAACAAAATAAAAAAGGTAGGTAACATTAACAAGAATGACAACTGAAAGTAAAACAAAATTACATGTGGGTAGAGATGGTACTCCCAGAACTTGTGTTGCTCAACCAGGCAATTGTCCAGTAGCTCCAGGGGTGGGTCATTTTGCAAAGGTTGAACAAGCGGAAGCGTTTGCAGACAAACTTAATGAATTAGAAGCAGAAGGATACTCTTATCATGATTTTATAGAAGAAGATGTAAAAGAATTATCAGATGCAGAATTGACTTATATTTCTAATAATATAAAAGCAAAAGCTAAAGAAAATGATAATTATAATTTATATAAACAACCAATAAAATATAATAAAGAAGTTCGTACAAAAGCACAAAAACGTATGAAAGAAATTGTAGAAGAAGACAATGCAATTTTAAAAGATTTAGCCCATCAAATAGATGATGTTAAAAACAAACGTAAAGAATATATGAAAGAAAAAGATACAGAAAAAAGGACTGAAAAGTATCAAGATTATGTTCAAGCTAGGGCAGAACTTAATAAATCATACAACAAGGCAACTCCTGTTACTAAATCTCATAAATCAGAATTTGCTTCTCTTGTTGATAAGAAAGTATCTGCCGAAACTAAATTTATTCCACTTATGGAAAAACGAGCTGAACATCTTGGAATTAAAAAATTAGAAACAGATGTTGATGGTGAACTATCTGATAGATATGAAGCAAAAACTGGTATTAAAGTTAAAAAAACACAAGAACTAACAAAAGCAGAAAAATTAGCAAAAGTTGAACCTGAGGGTTGGGAAGAAATAAGCAAGGTTCAAAAAGCCTACCAAAATAAAGAAATTTCTTCTAACAAATGGGGAGAAGTTAAGAAAAAATATGGTTTAGATGGAATGACAGGAAAAGATTTTGAAGCATATCTTTCCAAATAATAAAAATTAAAAAGAAGATAGATTTTTCTATCTTCTTTCTTTTGCATCAAATTTAGACAAAACTAATTTATTTTGTTTAAGAGATTCTTGAACATCAATAATTTTTTGATTTGTAGAACCCATATAAATCAAACCTTTTTTGTTCAAATTTTGCATAAATGGACCATCCACAAGTATGTCAATATTTTTTAAAAATTCATCTGTTATATCTTTTACATAAGAATAATTTTTATAATTAGGATTTTTATCTATTTTATATTTGGGGTAATTTTCTGGTCTTAGTTCTCCATATTTTCTACCTGTCCATACCCATATATCTTTAGAGTTTCCAAATTTAGTTCTAACTTGTCTAAGTAGATTTAATGTATCTTTTTGATTAACAGGTTCTAAGGAGTCTCCTCCTAAAATAGTTAATCCTGTAATAAATGGTTTATCCATATAGTCAATAATTTTATCTATTGTTTCTTGTGTAAAATCGAACCCTGCTTTAAAATCTTGTGCTTCTTTGTTAAAACAACCTTTACAATTTAACCGACACCCGCTTACAAATAATGTAACTCTAACGCCAGGCCCATTCGCAATATCTGTTGGTCTAATTTGCATATAACGCATTACTTTTTTTCTCCTTTTTTAAAATATTCCAATAATAAGAAAAGCAAGAAGAAAATCTTGCTTTTAAAATATTTTTACAAATGTAAAACTCTATCTGCTATTTCTGCAAACCTTCCCGAATTCCACCCTAAATCACCTGCTGAATTTGAACCTAAATACCCGCAAGTCCGTCTAACTACTGAAATAGTTTTAGTATCAGTGTTTCCGCAAGCTGGACATTTCCACCCCGGTTTTCCTTCTTCATCATAAAATGGTTTTATTTCACCATCATATTCACATTTATAGCAAAAATCAGTTTTACAATTTAATTCTGCATACATTATGTGTTCATAAATAAATTGAATTACAGATATAACAGCTTCTAAATTATTAGTTAAATTTGGAACTTCTACATATGAAATTGCTCCACCAGTAGAAAGTTCTTGAAATGCAGATTCAAATTTTAACTTGTCGAAAGCATTAATATTTTCTGTAACATGGACATGGTAGGAGTTTGTTATATATTCTCTTACATTTTCGCCATCTACAGTGCCAAAATCTCTCACACAAGCTTTTGCAAACTTAGTTGTAGTAGATTCTATAGGGGTTCCGTAAACTGCCCATCCTAAATTAGTTTGTTCTTTCCAAGTATCACAATACTCATTTAATTTTTTCATGATAGAGATTGCAAAATCGTGAGAAATTGGATTTGTATGAGAATATCCAGTTAAATATTTAACTGCCTCAAATAATCCTGCATAACCCAAAGAAATAGTTGCATTATCTTTTGTTAATAATTTATCTATTGTTTCACCTGGTTTTAATCTAGCATAAGCACCATGTTGCCATAATACTGGAGCAACATCAGATGGAACTCCACAAAGTTTTTTATATCTAATCAATTGTGATTGTTTACATAAATTAGCATAATAATCTAAAAGGTTCCAAAATTCATCAATATCACCCTTTGATTCTAATGCTATATAAGGAAGATTTAGTGTCACAACCCCCAAATTAAACCTCCCCCAAGTTCTTTCTGGTTCATTTTCTAATACTGATAACATTGAACGACAACCCATGGGAATCACAACAGTTGATTCTCCTTTGGAATTTGTTTTCTTCTCTAACATTACTTTTTCTGAAATGTAATCTGGAACCATTCTTTTAGCTGTGCATTCTGCAGCCAATTCAGTCAACCAATAATACTCTTGACCTTTATACACATTGTCATCTTCTAAAACATATATTAATTTAGGGAAAGTTTGTGTAACATAATGTCCAGCTTTATTTTTAATTCCTTTAATTCTTTGCTTCAAAAATTCTTCTATCAATAAAGCTAAATCGGCTTTTTCCTTTGGACTATCTTTATAATCATTTAAATAAAGAGAGAGTGTTATAAAAGGAGATTGTCCAGAAGCACCTGTCATAGAATTGATTTGGTAATTAAATGTTTGGACTGAAGCTTCGATTTCTTTTTTCAATTCTTTTTCTACTAATTTATTTAACTTTTCGTCTGAAACTTCAATTCCTATTTCTTTAAATTCTTCAAGCAATCTATTTTTAATTTTTTTTCTTGATATATCAACATAAGGAACCCAATGTGCAAGATTCATTGTTTGTCCACCAAATTGATTACTAGAAATATTTAATGCAATCTGGCTGGCAACAGTAGCAACAGTTTGAAGGCTTTTTGGAGTTTCTATTTGAACACCATTTATATTGGTTCCATTTTCAAACATATCTTTTAAATTGACAAGGCCGCAATTTGTCATAGATTGGACGAAGTAGTCTTTGTCATGGTTATGAATAGCTCCTTTTTTTTCAGCTTTAAGAATACTTGGCGTCAAATAAATTCTATCAGTAAGAGATTTGCTAATTTCCCCTGCCATATAATCTCTTTGAGTGCTATTTAACATAGCATTTTTATTAGAATTTTCTAAAGCAACATCTGTGTTTTGATTAGAAATTATATCTAATATTGATTTATCTAATACTGACATTTGATATTGTAGTTTATTTTCATAACATCCAATAATATAAGATTTTACAAGTTCTACTAAATTATGTTCAATCAAAACTGTTTCTGTCATAGATTGAATAGAAGAACTTGTAATTTTTTTATCTTCTGAAGTAAGTTTTCCTACTATAATCTTCACTAAATCTCTTATTTTTTCTGGAGAGATTTGTTTATTTTTAGACAAATTATTATTTGCTCTATTTAATACAGAAATTAATTTTGCTACATTAAATTCCTCTTCTGTATTGTTCTTTTTTATTACTTTCACTTTTTTCTCCTTCTTTTTTTATATAAACAAAAATATTTGGAATAATTATAATTAATTCTTCCAAATTTTTCTACTTTTATGTTAATAGTTTACTTGAAATATCTCGTTGTTTTCTATATCTAGTATTGAATATTCATAAAAACTCAATATTTAGTTGATTTTAATATTCCGTTAAAGTAGATATTTTAAGTAAACTAAAGGAGATTTTAATGGGTAAAAAATTCCACATTGACATCAACGGCAAACCTGTAAAGTGTAATGCTGATATTAGAGTTTGCCCTAGGGGAGGAGAAGATTTCCATAAAGGTAGTTTTGAAGAAGCTGTGCAACTAGCAGATAGAATAAATCAAGAAATTTCAGAAGCAAAAGAAGCTATTGGAAATAAAATAAATAAACTAACTGATTTATTTGGTAACAGTAGAAACTTAAATACTTTAAGTAAGAAATTACAACAAGAAATTCAATGGTATGAACAGGTTGGATATAAGAAAGCATTCCAATCTTACATGAGAGAAGAACCCTTTGCTGATTATACAGAAGATTCTTTTAAGAAGGAATTCTTAGAAAAAGATGATGGGTATTTAAAAACAGTAGAACGATTACAACAACTCAATAAAGATAAAGGTGTTTTTATTCAACAAAGGAAACAATCTTTAGAAATAGTTAAGAAATTGAGACCTTATATACGAGGATTATCCTTTTCCAATGCTTCTGGAACAAGTTATTTGGTATTTGGAAAAGCTGACGAAAAAAAAGTTTTGCAATCTTTAGAAGAATATGGTATAATTATTGAAAGAAAAGAATTAAATAAAAATCCAGCTTCTAGTGTGTTTTCAGTAAGAATAGCTGACCATAACAAACATAGAACCAAGTATAATAAAACAACAACAGAAGTATCAGCAAAATACAAAAAAGAAGATAAACCTTTAAAAAACAAAGAAATAAAAAAAGAATTAGCATTATTAGAAAAAGAACAGTCTTATATAGCTAATTTAGTAAGGGAATTAAATGCATCTAAAAGATAAAAATTTAAAATATTATAGAGACTTTAGTAATGGTAAACTAATGATTAACTTTTCTAATCTTGATTTTACTAATGTAGAAGACAATCTGAAAATTGTTCAAATTAATGATATGATTAAAAATGAAGAAAAAGGGTTTTACTTATATCAAAAAAATGGAGAATTACATTTATCCGAAGATTATATTGAAGGATTTTATGAGATTTCTTTAGAAGAATATGAAGAAATGTTTCCTGGTTTTATTCTTTATAAATTAGATGATATTAAATTTAGCTTAGAAGATTTTTATTATGGAGTATTTTCTATAAAAATTAATAATAAAAAAGAATACCAACAATTAGTTGATAAAATTTTGAAAGAGTTTTCTAAAGAAGATTTTCCAAAATTAACTTTTGAAACACCTTTGTATTATGATAGTTATTTTTATTTAAAAAAGAATAAATTAGTCCAATCAATAAAATCTTATTTGCCAACAATTGATTTTCAAAAATTTGTAGATAACAGTAAATAAATCTATTTATTTTTAAAAATTTGCAAATAATGGAATATTTATAAAAAAAGAAAAGAAAGGCAAACATTATGGATGCATTAAATATATTTAAACCTGTTCTGAAAGACGATGGAACAATGACTCCTTCTACAACAGCTCATTTTTTAGCAATAACGGGTATTTCTTATACTAATGAACAATTGGAAGAGCTGTTTAAGAAAGAAAAATATAATAAAAAAGATAAAGAAGAATTTTTTAAAATTTATAATTCTATTAAAGAAAAGAATTTTAAAATTCCAGATTTACCTCGCAACACTTCTAAATAAAAGGGTTCTTATGGAACTCTTTTTAATATGGAAAAAGAAAGGAATTATAATGGCTAAAAAATTTCATATAGACCTTAACGGAAAACCTGCCCCTTGCACTGCAAAAAAACATTGTCCTAGAGGTGGAGAAGGAGAACATTTCCCTACATTAGAAGGGGCTTTAGAGTATGCTGATTATATAAATGAATTAAAAATAGAATCAGAAAGTGAACTCCAAGCTTATTATAGTGGGAACCTGAGTACCGATGAAATTGGAACTTCTAAAAACCCTTTAGTTAGAATTGAAGCTTATAATAATGGTTATGAATCACCAAATATTTTAAATGAAGATTATTTAGTTAAAAAGAAATTACTAGCAAATGGTTTATATACAGAAAAATTAATAGCTGATACAGATGATTATATTTCTGAAACTGCACTCAAATTTTATAACAAAGAAAATAATACTAATTTAAACTATAATAATATAGACAACTTTATCGAAGAAAAACAAAAAGAATTAGATAAAGCCCCAGAAAATGAAGAACTTAGAACTGAGATAGCTTATTTAAATAGAATGAAAAACAAATCAGGAGAATTCTCTATGTCCTCTGATGAATTGTTTAATAATATTTCAGAACCAGACGGTGGTGCAACTTTTAATCCCGTTTCAGGAAAGATTCCATCCTCTGGGTTCTGTTATAGCCCTTATCCAGAATTATCAAAGACTATTGATGTTCAAGACCCAATCAGTTTTCAAGATGGCTTAAATAATTATTTTAAAGAAAATAAAGAGATTTTAAATCAAAATGGACATTATATAGGATTATGGAACGATCCCGCCACTGGTGTAGTTTATTTAGATATTTCTGTAAATTCAATGGAAGCAAAAGAAGTTAGAAAAGGGTGTGAGCAAAAAGACCAAATAGCCTATTTTGATTTGCAAACTTTTGAAAGTGTTACAGTTAATCAAAATGCAACAAGTGGACAATCTGATGATTTCAAAAATAATATGAAAGAATTAGAACAACAAGGTGTTTTTAGTGAAGAATTATCTAATAAAATAAAAAATACATCTGATGAAGAATTAGAGCGTATGGCAGAATATTTTAAGAATAATAACGATTAGGTAAGAAAATTTAATATTTTCTTACTTTTTTGTTGACAAATATGTATATATGTGTTATATATAAAATATATGAATAAATATACGTAATATATGAATAAAAGAGGAAAAATTATAATGAAATTTTTGATTAACTATTTGTTTTTTATGGCTCGTTGGATTTTTATCCTAATGATTGCAACTTTATTAATTTTTGGGGCTAAACTTGGAACATTAAATACATATTCTTTAACTAGACTTGTTCCGTTAGCATTATTATTTATGTCACCAGAGATTTATAAATTTATAAAATATTATTTAGAAGATAGAAAAGAAAAAAAACAAAAATCCCTTTCTTGAAACTTCCTTAGAATGATTTTCATACCAGAATTCACGTTCTTATTTGAAGAAAAAAATGCTCAAAATCAGCGTTTTTTTCTTTTCTGAATAAATCATCATCTGGAAGGAAAGTTCTAGGAAAATTGATTTATTTCACTTTTTTGTATAATAAAAAAAGCAATCAATTAGATTGCTTTTTATTTTTGTCTACGAGGTCGTTTTGGTATTTCTCTACCTCTTCTTCCCCTTTCTAATATTTTTTTCGCATCCTCTTCACTAATAAATTCTTCTGTAGTTTCTCTTATTTCTTCAACAGTTTCTCTTACATTAGAACCATTAAAGTTATTTTGAACTTTTTCAAAAGCATTGTCTAACCCTTTAAATCCATTAGAATTTCTAAATGCTTCAGGTGCTTTGACAGTTACTTCTATTGAGTCAGAAGATTGAGGACTACCAGTGGTAGGGTTACTATTATTAAATGATTTAATTGCCAAATCAGACATATTATGTAATCTATTCAACTCATTTGTAGTTTGTGTTTGTCTTCCTTGGAAATCTTCAAATGCTTTATGGAAATCTTCTGCATTAATATCTCCATTTTGATAAGAATTTTTAAGGTCTTCCATAAATTTAATATTAGACTCAGAAATGGCTTTATCTTGAAGATTATTAATTATGTTATTATATTTATTATAATCATCTTTATTAATACCTCCAGAATTTTCTAATATTTGTAATTTATCTTTTAAACTTTGAACACTAGAATCAGTTCTATTTATAGATTTCATAGCTTCATCATCTGCAAGTTTTTCTAAACCACCTAGTTTATTTCCACCAACAGTATTTATTGAGTCTATTAGTTTCTGTGTATGTTCTACCTTAATATCTAATTTACTTTGTAAATCAGTTAATTTATCTGGGTCTTTATGATTGTCATAATTATTTATATCATTCATAGTTTCTTCTAAATCTTTAGTTAAACTATTTAAACCAGAATCATTAAGTTCATCAGTTAATTTATGAGTTTGATAATTGTCGGCAGTCCTACTCTTTTGTTCGGCTAAGCGATTCTTTTCTGATTGCACCTCAGCCAATCTTTCTTTTTCGGCTCCCATTCTATCTCTTTCGAGTTTATCTCTTGTCATTTTGTATTGTCTAGCACCAGTAGCAACTACACCGCTACCTCTACGGGCTTCCATACCCATACCGCCAGCCGCTCCTTGTAACATTTGACCTGCACGTGTTTTGTTTTTAAGATTTTTACCAGCTTGTCCAACATTTGTTGCGGCTTTAGTAAATTCTCCTTTAGCAATATTATTTCCAGCTTCTTTAAGGTTTGCAATAATTTGTTTGCCTCCCCCAAGCTCGCCATTCTTTTTCATATCACTCGCTAATAAGGCACCACCAAATGCTCCACCTAGACCAGCTTTTGTATATTGCGAAGCATTGTTTTGTATTTTACCCAAAGCTTCTGAGGCTCTGTTGGCAACTTTTTCTCCACCCATATTAACTGCACCAATCAAATTTACAAATTCTTTTCTATACATAATAAAGGTTGCATCTAATATAATAACTGCAATTAAAGCATGCCAGGCACCTAAAGTTGATAAAGAAGCACCATATAACAAAATCATTACAAGTGTTAACATTGCCATAGCTAAATATTTTAATATATTACCTATAATAGCTTCTAACCAACCAAGAAATATTTTTTTGCCTTTCCCTGGAACTATTGCAAACAAGAAGAAAATTGGAGAAAATGCCATTAGAATAGTTGATGTCAAAGAATAAGCGTGAGCATATACTGTAACAGGAATAAATGCAACAGCTACCAATAATACTGCTATATTATTTACAATCCCCGTTATCCAAGTTCTACCAGCTTTTCCAGAAAAACTTCTCCACATTGTATCATCTTTTGCGGCAGTTAAAACTATTTGTTTTAAACTTGCTTTTGTTCCATAATAACCACCAGTTGTTTTTGCTAAATAAGCTAGAGCAATATTACATCTTTTTTGTCCAGTCATATTAGGTTTGCCTTTTGCTTCAGAAGGACTTTCATTAGAATACATATTTACACAAAAATCCCCTGGTTCCCCTTGTAATTTATTTTTGGGATATGATGAATACCCGTCAGGGGGACCTATTGTCCATAATTCATCAATAGAATAGCCAAATTGTTCGTAAGACCATCTGTTAATCGTAAAAGCTTTTGTTATGGAACAACTTAAACTATTTATTTTCATTACAAGAGAATTACTGCTACTTCCCGGAGTTATAGATTCGGAAGCACACAAATTGGCTTTGGAATCTATTTTTATTTCACTACTTCCTGTTAATCCACAACCACTTCCTGTTAAAGCTCCTAATAAACAGTCACTAATAATACTGTTTACTGTTTGAGGGGCTCTTGCAAAAGTATAAGGATTATAAATAACAATCGAACCTAGTAACAAAGCAAATAAAGACCATAATATCCCACCAAAAGTTGCTCTAAATTCTCTTTTGATAATACCCTTGTAGAGAGCCCATACAGCTACACAAATAAATGCTAGTAATAATAATGGGGTAAATAACCCTTTTCCAAATATAGAAATTAGGCCTTTTGAATCATTATCTGATTTGCCTCCGATTACACCAAGCAAATTTATACAAGATTTACTAGAAGAACTTACTTTACAGATAAAATCATCACGAAATAAACTTGTTGCAAAAGTTTTAGTTAAGTTACTCATTGCTTGACTCACAGAAGTAGTCAAGTTAGAAAACATAACATTAAAGCCAAGAACAGAACACGACATTCCCATATTACCTTGTTTTTTAAGTCTATCTTCTTGTTCTTTTTCGAGTTCTATTCCTTTAGAAACTTCTTCATTATTTCCTATTAGCCATTTAGCAGAATTATCTTTTATAATTCCATAAGGGATAGCATTATTGTATGAATTGCTAAACAATTCATCTATAGTATAAAGTCTATTTCCAACTTCTGGCAAATCATTATCATTTGAAATGTTAGAAGTAAAAGATTTCTCTTCTAAACCAACCCCTAAACTATCAGCACACAATCCTATACTAGCATTAGAAATATTTACAATACTTAAAAGAGCTAAAATAAAAGCAAAAAAAGCGGGGATAAACAAAAATATTTTTTTAGTTGAATACAATTTAATTTATATCTCCTTTCTATTTTTTATTTTATCCCTCATTATCAAATGCAGAAGATGAAATAGCACTTGCTCGTGTTGTAATTTCAGAACATGGCATTCCAATTATACCCATCATATAATTATCAACAACATCTGTTACTTCTATATCAATAACTTTCATTTGACCGTAGTTTCTAACTACATTATTAAATTCGGATAGATTAGCAACAGTAAAAGACATAAGGCTTCCATTACTTCTGTAATATTTTAATCTGCTTTTATTTCCTGCGCCTCTTTTTTCATCTAATAAAATCGTTATTCGTGGATAAGAACCTCTAATTTGGCAACGAGATTGAAATGCTGAATTAGTAGACCCATCTTTCCCACTTCTCAGAGTCATATATTCCTTTATTGCTGAATTTACAGCTTCTGGTTTTAATCCACCAATAGAGTTTTGTGTTTTTACTGCTGTTTGTGCGGCACTTTGTGTATTTCTGTATTGAGTTTGTTTAAAATAAACATTTTTACCAATGTCTATCATAAAAATTCCCATTAAGATAAGGACTAAGAATAATCCAATTCCAAAAATTGTTACAGAAGCACCATCATCACTTCTGATTTTTTTTAATAATATATTTTTTCTTATCATCTTATAACAACCTCTGATTCTGCTGTCATTTTGGTTGTTTGTTTATCATAAAATCCAACAAGAGCCATTGAACTTCCTGGGACACCTCTATAACTCCAAGTGATTTCACAATAAGTTCTTTCTCCTATTTTTTTAGTAGTAGAAGGTCCACAATTAACATCGTAAACATCTACATTAGTTAAACCTTTTGTATCTAATAATTCTGTAAGTACTGCACAACTAACATTGTCAGAAGCCCCAAACTGAGAACAAGTTGTAGAAACTTTAGTAGTTCCATATTGTCTAGCTACAGGTGTATCTCCAGACCCTCCATATACAGCAGCCAGTCTGGCTCCATTTTGGGCTGAATTTGTAATAACATTTCTATTACTAAAATATAAACCAAAATCAATTACAGTAACAAGAATAACAAAAAGGAATAGAATTATAAACATCAATTCTACTGTTGCAGAAGCACCAGTATCAGATTTTATATTTTTTTTAATTTTTTTAAACATTTATATTATAACTCTCCCTTGTTATATTGATTTATTAAGAATATCGAAAGAAAAAAGAAAAGTTGTTAAAACTTTTCTTAAAATTCTATTGATAAACCGTGAGTTTTAATAATTCTCTCATAACGGCTAATTTTATTCTTTAACACACGATTTTCTTCTTTTAATTTTGTTAAATCAGATTCATCTGGAACTGGTGGGTTTCCCCAACCATTTTTTCTGACATCAGCTATTGCAATATAAAATCTTTTTCTTGCTTCTAAACTCAAATGGTTATCATTTTCAAAAGGAACATATCCAAAGATTAAAAATCTAATATAATCTGCAACTGTTAATGTTAGTCGAGCGGCTCTCCATCTGATTAAATTAGCTTCATCAAAAGTAACTCTCCCAGCCACTCTAAACCCTCTAACTGGTGATTTTCTTTTAATTCTATTTAATTTATCTTCAAGTTCATTTATTTTCTTTCCATAGAAGAAAGCATCTTCTTGATTATCTTCATCTGTATCATCTAGTAACTTGATATATTTTCTTTTTTCTTTTTCTAATTCCTTAGGATCCCAGTCTGGCTTAGTAAACTCTATTAGGCCTTTGATGGCTCTATCTCCCCAATCTTCTATATCTATATTTCCTATAGAACGAGACCTAATAAAAGAAGATAAAGAAGTGGAAGGGCCAGCGTTTTTAATAGCTTGTAATTCAAGCATTATATAATCTTTTTCTTTTTGGGAAATTGTAATAGAGATTTGATGGTCTAAAGAATCATTTCTTCTTTCTGGAGTTTTGTATTGAGGAGTATAATCTTTTTTAAACAGGTCTAATAAATCATCTTGATGTATTTCTCGCAAAATTCTTTTCTTATCCTCTAATGACAACACTTCATCTAAATCTGTGCGAATTCTTGACATTATGAGTCCTTTCCTTTAAAATTTACAGGTATTGATAATATTTATTAAAGTATCTTTATCTTTTTGAGATACATTTAAATTGTATTTATTTAATATATTTATGTAAATCTTAGCATACATACACCAAGATTTTTTGTTTTCTGGCAACCATTCAGAAGGTGTTTTGTCACCCTTTTGGCGATTCGCTTTTTGACTGGTTACAACCAAATGGTCTAAATCATTAGCAAAAGCTTCTTTTTTTGCTTTATCCCAACTCTGTCCACCTGCTCTAGCAGTAGCGGCTAAAGCACTTGTATGGTCAACATCTGTTTTTGCAGGATTGCTAATTATTTCATTTGTGTAAGGGTCTTTCCATTTACCACTTTTTATAGAGCAAGCATTATTTTTGTCTTTTGTTTCTTTGTTATCTTTATCTAACAGAACAATTGAGTTTTTTTCTGCTTGATTAAACAAAGCTTCTTCTCTAATTGTCCAACAACTTGATCCATTTATATTAATCCAATGCTTCCATTCTGTTCTTTTATAAGGGACTTTTTTATATTCTGGAACAACATTTAAAGAATTTAATTTATTTGTTAAATCTGTTTTTAAATTATTTTGATTGATGCTTAAAGTATCGGTTGGGTTATTAACATTGGGCTGTTCTTTTGAAGTTATATCACCCAATCTACAATATTTTAAATTAGAATCAGAACATTTTTTATACCAGACTCTAACTTTGTCCGAAGTTACAAAAACTTTATCTATTAAATCCTTAGTAGAACCACCATTTATATTTATAAAAGCTAAAAGTGCCCCTGCTATAATACAAAGCCAAAGATAATTTATAATGCCAGACGTAAAACTATTGGTTCGATTTCTATTATTTCTTTGAGCCATTAATTATACTTCCTATGCAATTGTTGTTGTTGTCTTATATCATCTCCAACTTGCGAACCAATATTTATCCCTGCAACTGCTATCATTGCTAAATTAGTTGTTTGTTGAAAACTATTTATTTCTAACCTCCCCCCATATAAATCTTCTCTAAAAAGATTTAATTGGTCACCATTTGTCCAAGTTAAAACTGTATCTTGTTTTGCATATACATTTTTTAATTTTACTATTTGGTCTTTTAGACTTTCTTCTGTAGGAGCTTCTATAGTTACCCTATAAGAACCTGTCATCCATGGAAGGCGAGCTTCATTTAAATCTTCTTCAATAGTTTGTAAATCTCTTACTGTCTCTTTTAAAGAAGCCGTAGCACCTTGACCAGATTCAATTAAGTTGTTGATTTCGTCATCAGTTTCTAATCTTTTTTTGTTAACTTTACCTTTCATTTCTTCTGTTGGGACCAAAGAAAATCTTACATTAACTGTATAAGGAAGAATTTCTCTCATTGATAAAAATGGTGGTGTTGGAGATGGAATTCCCATTTGGCTAGGAAATTTAGAAAAAGAAAGAGTTGCTCTATAGCCTTCATATTCTTCTCCATCAATTATTTGAGAAATCTTCAAATATCTTGATTTTACATCAATAATTCCCCCTGTTTCCACAACAATGTCTGATAACCCTATTCTTTCATCATTTTTAGTATCTAAAAACGGAGAAGGCATGGTAGGGTAAAATTTCTTTTTAACATTTAACAAAAGTTCTTCTGCTGAAGGTCTTTTAGCTTGTAAAGTTGAATTGTAAAGTAATCTATATACACCTTCTTCTTGTTGTCTGGCTCGCAATTCTTCTTCTGGGGTTATTTCTGTTCCTTCAAATTGGAATAAGGCTGCGGTTGCTTTTCTAAAGTTTTCTATTAAATCTTTAAAAGAAAATTCTAATACATTTAAAGATTCAAAATCAAAACTTCCTCTATTAAACAATTTGATACCTAAATAGGTAACTCTTTTTTGATAAGACTGGGCTCTTAATTCTTGGACTTGATTATTAATAAATTCTCTATAACTTCTTGAATTAGTCAAGCCTAATCTAGAATGAACTTCTTTTATTTGTTCAGCCCAGGAATCTACATTAAATGGGATATTTTCAATTTGCAGATGACACTCTACTACTTTGTTTTCATTTTGAGCTAAAGACCCTAGAGCGGTCATAGTGTTTTTGCCTAAAGAAACCTTTGCAGAAGTTGATAAGAAATCATAAGGTTTTTCAGCTATAACATAATATGCCCATGCTTCCTTTTCGGAAAAAACAATATTGTCAATAAAAGCTACAGGTGGCACTTTTATGGTTTTTTCTTGTGCTTGTTTATTTTTAGGTTTTACCTGTTTTTGTTTTTTCGCCATTTTAACCCTTTCTTGCTTAATAATTAATATATAAAAGTAATATCGCAATCCGTCACGTTACAAGATTGCGGTTGTGTTTAAAAGCGTAGGAACTCGTATCCATGTTTTTAGAAGCAAGATGAAGATTTATATTAAATCTATCCTAAAATCGCACCATGAAGCTCCTACGGCTTCCTAGTGCTATCCTAAGCAAAAAGAAAAGATAGATTAAACATCTATCTTAAAAAAAACTGATTATAAACTAAAATTAAGGCTATTACTATTGCAACAAGGAAAGTAACTCTCTTCATAAATAAACTTACTTTGTTTTTGTGAATTTTATCTCCGTTAAAAGCTGTTGCTAATGATCCTTGTGTGGGAGATTGTGACAATATTAAACCAGAAAGAATTATTGATAAAATCAATATAATAGGTATCATTTAAATTAACTCCTTGTAATTATTTTTTTCTGTTAAGCCTTTTATTTGATAATATACTTCTTGGAATGTTGCAACTACAATTAATAAACTAATTCCACTTAAAGAAAGGTTGAAATCTACAGGTGACAATTTTTGAATTAAAATAGAAAATACTGCTATAGAAGTTAATACAGGGGCTCCTATATTAGAAATGTGTATAATTTTCTTGTTTAAATATTTAGAACTATCTTTATCTGGAACCCCAATAATATACAATCCAGAACGAACTAAATCTTTACTAATTTTTACACTATCTACTTGAACAAAATTATATAAATAAGTAAAGGCAAATATTAGAATAGAGTAAATGCCCATACCCATCCATGTTGTAAAATCTAAGAATCCCCATTCTTTTCCAAAAAATACACCCATAGATTGAATTATTGTTAAAGAACTTGTTGCAAATATTACAGGGACAACACTTGAAGCAAGTAATTTTATCGGCAAATAATGAGCTTTGGTGTGGATTAAACTTGTCTTGCTTTGTAAGGGTATAATAAATTCTTTTTTATTTATTAGATAAGTAAATAATATAATTGCGACATAAGAAGCAATTAATATACCTAAAGAAATATAAAAATCTTTCGTCCTAATAAACAATTCTTCATCAAAGATTTTGTAAAATTCTAATGGTAAACTTGTTAAAATACCAGAAGATATAAGGAGAGATTGTCCATTACCAATTCCATTTTCATTTATTAAATCCCCCAAATAAGAAACGAATAAGCCACCAACAGAAAGAATTATAGCTAACATTATTCTTTCTGGAATAGTTGCGGTAATTTTTACTGATAACAATGTTGACAAATCATTCGTAAAAAGGATAGCTAGTCCACTTGTTATACCAAAAAACAACGCCCAATATCTTGTATATTGAGCTAGTTTTAGTTGTCCAGAGTGGCCTCTTTCTTGCAATTCGGTATATTTTTTCGATATGCCCTTGCTAAGTATTTGGACAACAATAGAAGCTGTTACATACGGGCTAACACCTAATGCTAAAATACCGAATCGTGACAAACTCCCACCAGAAGTTAAGTTTAAAAGTGATGAAAGGGTAGAACTCTCTTCATATGTTGATTTTACCCCAGGGAGAGTTAAAAAGGTTCCTATTTGGAATAAAATTAAAATGAATATAGTATAAAAAATTCTATTTCTAACTTGTTTGGTTTTTAACCATTTCATTATAGTATTTTCCTTTCATAAGCTGATTTCATTGTTTTGTAATCTAATTTCTCAACATCTTGTGAGATAGCATTTAGTTTCATAGAAACATCTTTCAAAAAGATTTCCCATAATTCTTTAGCTTCATTTTGATATATGATGATAGGGTTAGAACCATTATAAGACCGCCATGAAATACCGTCTTTTAGTTTTTCTAATTTGTCTATATGTTCTACCCAAGAATTGTCTAAAGCATATAATAAATATTCTCTCAACAGCGATTCTTTTAAACTAGAATTTTTAGAAAAATCCTTAATTCTGTCTATATATTTACCATCGAATTTTTTATACACGTCTTCTAAATTATTTTTTGGTTCTAATATATAATTTCTTGCTTTGTAAAATAGGTTTCTTTGTTCTCTAATAACATCATCATATTTTAAAGAATTGTTTCTGGTTGAATAGCCAGAAGATTCTAATTCTTCTTGTACCATCCTTAATACACTCTCTAAAGCTGGAGGCAAAGGATTTACAGAAGTTAACGATTTTACGGCTGATACATTTGTTTTTTCAAAAATGCTATCGTGTATTGATAATATTGTTTCAGTTATACCATAAGCACCTTGACGGGAAGTCCTACCTTTTAATTGATTATCAATTCTTAAACTTTCGTTTAATTCTGTCAGAATAACAACCAATTCTGTATTTTTGTCAACTTTTATGTCAGTTCCTCTCCCTGCCATATTTGTTGCAACTGTTATTTGTCCAGATTTTCCAGCATTTTTAATTATTTCTGCTTCTGATTTATCTTGTTTAGCATTTAATACAGAATGATTTAATTTATTATTTTTTAACAATTTAGATAAGATTTCACTATCTTCAACTGAAACAGTTCCAATTAAAACGGGTCTTCCTTTGTCATGATGGTATTTAATCCTATTAATAACATAATCCCATTTTTCTTGTTTGTCTTCTAAAATTAAAATAGGAAAATCTTTCCTGTTTAATGGTTTATTTGGTTCTATTTCTACAACTTCTAAACCATATATATCATTAAATTCTTTAGCCTCTTCTTTTGCTGTACCACTCATTCCTGCTATTTTAGAATAACCTCTAAAATAATTCTGCAACGTGATTGTTGCGACGGTTTGAGTTTCATCTTGTATTTTAATTCCTTCTTTACGGTGTTTAGCTTCAATTGCTTGATGTAAACCATTAGTAAAACGCCTTCCAAAAAATAGTCTACCTGTGAATTTGTCAATTATTACAATTTCTTTTTCTGACTTTTTATTTTTTCTTGCGATTGCATAATCTATATCTTTCTGATAAGCATAATTAGCAAGTAAAGCTTGATTGATTCTATACATAATAGGAATGTTCTCTTGTGAATATAAATTGTCTATAGAATAGACATTTTCGATTTTGTCTATCCCAGTAGACAATAAAGCAATTCCTTTTGATTGAGGGTCTATTTCATAATCAGAAGCTAGAAGTTTTTTAACAATATTATCTGCTTTAATAATTAAATTCTTATCATCTTCTTTGGGTTTTCCTATGATTAATGGGGTTCTTGCTTCATCAATAAGAACTAAATCTACTTCATCTATTAAAGCAAAATTATATCCATAATGGTTTACTCTTTCTTCTAAAGAAGTTACCATATTATCCCGCAAATAATCAAACCCTAACTCACTAGCAGTTGAATACATTATATTACATTTATAGGCTAATTTTTTTTCTACTGATTTCATTTCAGTCGTATTTAAACCAGTAGTAAACCCTAATGCTGAATAAAGTTTTTCTAATTCTTCTTTATCACGTTTCGCTAGGTATGGATTTACCGTAACAACGTGGACATGATTATCTAAAGCATTCAAGATTATCGGAAGAGAACTTGTTATGGTTTTGCCTTCACCAGTTTTCATTTCTGCTATTTTTCCGTTATTTAATGTAATAGCACCTTCTAATTGGACATCATATAATTCTATATTATAAATTAATTTTATTGCTACTGTTGTGATTGCATAGACATGAATAAGTTTTTCTAATGCACTTATTTTTTTTAATCTAAAATCTTGTATAGAAGATTTTAATTCATCTAATGTTTTATTTTCATATAAAGGAATTGTTATCCTAATCAAAGAAACTGTCTTCTTAGTTTCTTTTTTATTTTTTAAATCTTGTTTTTTTTGTAAATAAGTTGATAGTTTACTCATTTTACTCCTTAACTGTTTATTGTATGGTCACCTTTTTGTAAAATCATTTCTTTTTTAATAGCAAATTTAGTTCTTCTGTTTCCTAGAGTGCTATTCATCTGCATTAATTTAAAATTATTAAGAGCTTGTTTTTGTTGGTCTGGGCTTACTAAGATTTTCTTTAATTCTTTTTCAACTTCTTCAATACTCAAAAAATAATTCCATTTAAAACTCTTATCAATATTTCCCCATTTAAAAAAATCTGTTAATGAAAAAGGTGTATATTTTGCAACTTTTGGTATGTTATCAGATTTGTCCCCAATTAACATTTTAACTAACAAAAAATTATTTAGGGTTACATAATGCTTAGAAAAATCTTTAATTAGTTTTATTTGTTTTGTGAAATTTTCTTTATTAAACAATGAATAGCCTTCAATTAAAGGTATTTCAGCATTCCTTTTATATAATAATACAGATGTATCTTCATCTATTAGTGGGAGAATGTCAGCATCAATCGTTAAAATGTATTTATTCATTTTATTTCCCATTTTTTCAACAAAAGAAGTTATAATGTCATCTGCCTCATAATCAAAAGCTCTAACATAAGGATATAAATTTGACAATTTATCTCTTACCAAATTATTAATAGAATCCCATTTAGGATCTCTACTTCTTCCTTCTTTATATTCTAATTCATTCCCTAATAATTCATTAAAATATTCTTTTCTAGATGGGCATTTTAAATCTGCGACAATTATAGTTTTGTCTATATTTAAAAATAATTCTATATTTTTAATAGCAAGTAGAATTCTATTAGATGCATCTTCTAATGATATAAAATTTCTAAAGAACCTATCACCAAATCTATATATCAAATGATTAAGGTCTACTATTAAAACATTAGGCTTTTTATTCATTTAAAACTCTCTATTTCATTATTTTTATTAAATATTCCCAAAAAAATAAAGTTGTAGTTTTTCTACAACTTTGTTTTTTAATTAAAAGAAACTTGTCCAAGAGAACCTTCATCTTCAACTATTGCTTCTGCTAACCCTTTAAAGGCTTCATTTATTGCCGGGTAATTTAATATTTTTTGGAGTTCATGAATATTTGCAGAGTATGTGATTAATTGTGGTGCATTTGGAATAACCCCTAATATAGGCAATCCTTTTGCAGAATCCTGTATTTTATTTGGAGACATATTAACATCTTTTATAGCTTTGTTAATTACAATTCCTACCTTTTCATCATCAGGATTTATTACTTGGTGCTCTTTAGTATAAATATTTTCTTGAATCCATCTACGCATTCCATAGATAGAAGATATACCCATATCTGTAACAAATATAATTTTGTCAGAAATTGGATATGCAACTTGTTCTAGTAGTGGATCTAGGTAATTCACAGAAGTATCAAGAAGAATAAAGTCATACATTCCTCTTAATTCTTGTATCAAGTCTGCATAAAAGCTGGCAGGAATCTCTTTTGAATTTCGGGGTCTCTTACTTGCGAATATATAATCAACATCTGTTGATTGATTATGATAAATTCCTTCTTTAATTGATTCTGGTGAAATCGCTCCAGACATAACTATATCAACGATATTTGGACTACTTTGTCCATTTAAGAATCCAAGTTGTCCATCACGAACATCTAAGTCTATAACAATTACTTTGTAAGGTTTTTTAATTTTTCCAGCTTGATAAGCTACTTGGCTTCCTCTAGCAATATAGGAAGCGAGAGACATTGTTACAGTAGATTTTCCAGAGCCACCTTTAGAAGAAGTAATTGCAACAACTTGTCCATTTGCCCCTGCTTTAGCAGGATTGATATTAACGCTATTATTTTCCAAATCTTCTTCTTCGTAGTTTTCGTTAATAGTATTTGCCAACTCTTGGCTAGCAAGCATTGGTTTAATAGCATCAACAGTTTCTCTTTCTACTGCTGGGTTTTGTATATATTGATTTATTGCATCATAAATACCATTATAAGCATCTTCATAATTAACAAAGTAGAATGGGGTATTTGCATTATAATCATCATATTCTTCCGAAAGATTTACTTGTGCCTGTTTGATTTTATTTTCAATACGAGCTTTGTCTGTAGCTATATCTTGGTTAGGAATTAATATTGTTACAACAGCATAAGGGGCGTAATAAGCTACAACTTCTGCAAATTCTTTTTCGTCTTCATAGAATAATCTACTAAATATTATAATTAGTTTTGTGTCTCTTGATATTTGAGGATTTTCATCATCTGAATTAATCATATCATCAAAAGCTTGTACAGATGGGACTGGAACTTGCAAATCCCAAGAATCATCATATTCTTTTAAATAAGGATGAACATTGGCTGGCCCAATGTAAGCTACCTTATGTTTGTATTCAGCCATTTTAATTATAGTCCAAGAGAAAGTTTAAACTTTCTCTTTTAGTTGGACATTCCTTTCTTCTTAAAATTTTATATTCATCTTATTCGTTGTCAGTTGAACTTGATTTTTTTGTAGTATTTTTTTCTTTAATAGGTTTGCCATTTTCATCACGTTTTACAACAGAGAAAGTAGAATCTGTTCCTTCATACAAATCGAAACCTGGGGTAATATCATCAAATTGATAATTTCCATCAAGATAACTGTTGTCTCTTGTTTCATAAGATAATGACTTAGGAGCAAGAGCTAATTCTATTTTTGCATATTTTGTTAATGCTGAGTGTAATAAAGCAACTTTATCAGCAGGCATTCCTACTGTAATTTGCATTATGTCAGAAGCAGATTGAGTAGAATCATTAGTAACTTCTGCCTGACTAATTCCACTATCAACATCAAGTGCTAAAACATTAGTTGCAATATATTTAGCAGTTCCACTATCTGATACACCAATAATATCAAAATATTGACCTTTTGTTAGACTTCCATTTACTGCAGAAATAGTTGGAATAGAGAATGTTGTAACAGACCAGCTATCTGGAATACCAGTTGAGTTGTCAATGTTAAGACCTGTATTAGAGGGTGTTAATATATCACCTGCTGATAAAGGTATCTTAGTATAAATATTCCCTCCTGCTACTTGTGTCTGAGTAATTGCATTTTTGGGTGCTGTTCCTTTAGCTGTTTCAACTTTTGTTAACATTGATTCTGATACTTGTGTTTTTGACCCTACGTCTTGATTTAAAACATAATAAGATTCCGTTGCAAGAAGTTGAGATAGTGAAAACCAAACTACACCAGCAAAAACTACGATACCTACAGCAGAAAATACTACAACAAGTAAATTTCGTTTTGGTTTAACTTGAACATTATTTTTACTTTTATCTACGATTTTTAAAGCCATTTTTAATTTTTCTTTTCCCTCTTTTTATTTTCCTATTAGTGATAATGGATTAGTATCAAACATATCTTGCCATTCTTCTGGAACTGATACATAAATAACACCAGTATTTTTTAAGACATCATGCATCAAACATTGACCTGTATCAAGATTATGGCCAATTTCTTCCCAGCCTTCATCAGGTGGCAAATTCATACTATTTACAGTTATCTCATTATCTGTTTTACTATCATTTTTGAAAGCAAATCTTACTGAAATTACAGTTGAAATATCAATACCTTCAGCAACCTCTATATGTTTAGGAGATTGTGTTGCTAGTACCAAAGCTACATTTAGAGAACGTCCTAACAAACCAATTTTATTAATCATATCTCTTCCTGTATCAGAAGCCATTACAGACCACGCCTCATCTATAAACACAGTTTTAAAAGTTTTTTTAGAAATTTTCTTAGTAGTTGTATCTGTAACCAAACTTGTCACGAGAGACATTATTGCCATAGAGAGTTTTTCATTTTCAGTCCATCTAGTCATTTCTGAGGAAGGGGAAGGCAATGACAATCCCATTAAATTAATAACAGTTGTACCATTACTTAAATCCAATCCTTTGGCTTTAGGCTTTCGTTTGTTTGTAAATAATAATTTTGATAATTCTAAACCAGAAATAGTATCTAGTTTAATCCCAATGGCTCGAACTTCTTCAATGATACTTCTCCTTAATTTAGAAACGACATTATTAAAACTTGGATTAGGTTCATCAGCAACATCTTTTAATATTGGAATTAGATTGTTATTTTGAATATCTGTTAATTTCCCACCTATTAAAGTAGTGATAACACCTGTAGTTAAAGCCACATTTTCATCTGGATTGTCAAAAAATGACATTGGATCTAAAATCCCATTATTTTCATCTAGTATATTAGATGAATTAAAATCAGCAGAAGGGGCCAAATTCCAAATATGGACATTACTAATAACACCTTCTTTTTCTAATTTTTTTAATGCTATAAAATCACCTTTAGGGTCAATTATAATATTTGTTTTTCCTAATGCCGCAGACTGAGAAGCTAGTAGTAATAATAACCATGTTTTTCCTGACCCAGGGCTGCCTGTTATTAAAATTCCTGGGGGTCTATTGTTCAATATTGGAAAATGAGTGTCAAAGAATACAGGATAAGGCACTCCAGATAATTGTTCACCAATGTGGGTAGATACGCCTAATTTAATATTTCTCATGTAATTCCTTTTGAATTAGATATAATTTTCTAAAATCTCTCGAACGAGAAACTGTAAATTGATTATCAAATTTTAATTTTCCTCCCAAATTTATAGCTCTATTATCATAAAACTGCTTAGGAGAAAATAAGAATTTAATTTGACAAGAAAACCATGAAAAGAATGATTTATTATTCCAAATAGGTTTTGACATTAAATTTGCTAAAACAAATGTTGGCCCTAATACAACTGTTGCTGACCAAACATTAAATCCAAAAATTTTTATTAATACCAACCCTGCAGGAACAGACCATATCAAACCCACAAGCAAAATATAGACAAGTAACATAAATCTTACAGGCTTTTTGAATCTCAAGTCAAAAAGTGAATATAACATAATTTCTTTTGTAAATAAATTAGTCATATCCTTAACTATTAGATAATCATTCATGCTCTAATTCCTTTCTATTTTAAAATTTAAATCGTTATCATCTGTAACGTTGTTATTTATAATATCGTTTTTATTTTGAAACAGGAATTCTTAAAAAAGGATGAGAGTGGTAATCTATTATTTCTATATCTTCTGGTTTTACTTCAAAAATAGATTTAAAATTATTGATTTTAACTTTAGGTGCTTTATAAGGGAATCTTTGCAATTGTTTTTCTATTGCTTCAATTTGATTTGTATATATATGAGTATCTCCTGTAGTGTAAATAAATTCTCCCACTTCTAAACTACATTCTAAAGCAACTAGATGAGTTAAAATGGCATAACTAGCAATATTAAAAGGGGAACCTATAGGAAAATCTGCTGAACGTTGATATAACTGACAACTTAATTCTCCATTGTTTACAAAAAATTGAAACATAGTATGACAAGGGGCAAGGGCCATATTTGGCAAGTCAGAAGGATTCCAAGCAGAAACAATTAATCTTCGTGAATCTGGATTGTTTTTAATTTCATTTATAATATTTTTTAACTGGTCTATCCCATTGAAATCTCTCCATTGTTTACCATAAATTGGTCCTAAATCATCTTTTTTTATTTCTTCAAGATGAAAATAAGACAAACATGGAAATTCATCTAAAAGTTGTCTAGATTCCTTATAATATTTATATTCTTCTTTTGTAATAAACCAAGAATTATCTTTACTTAAAACTGTATTTACAATCTTTGGGACTAAAATAAAATCTTTTGGATTTTCTACAAAATAATGATAATGTGGTATTTCTTTTACTTCTTTTAAAAACTTCTCACAATTTTGCCAATCAATTGATATAAAGGAACCTCTTTTAATTGTTCTATTTTTATTCATATAAGATTTCCAAATTTCAACAAGTTGTTTATCTTCTTGTGATTGGAAATTTAATTCTACTTCTTCTATAACACCATTTAAAACTTGATTATTATATCTTCTCGGTTGCTCTTCTATAGAATATTCTCTAGCAAAAGTAGAATATTCTATATCAACTTTTGCTTTAGGTCTATTTAAATTATAAGGTCTATTCCATAAATCCCAAATTGGGTTATTATGTTCATGTAAATATTTTCTTGATGTGCTTCCACTAATAAACCAAACAAGTTCAGATATAACATTTCTTAATACTACTTTTTTAGTTGTTAGCAAAGGAAACTCTTTTTTTAAGTCATATCTTGTTTGAGTTCCAAAAATTGATAATGTTCCAACACCAGTTCTATCTTCTTTAGTATTGTTTTTTTCTAAAATATTTTCTAATATTTCTAAATAATTCCAATCTGCTAGAGAAGATTCTTCAACCATAGATTTAAATTTATCATAAACTTCCCCTTCTAAAATTTCTAAAAAAGTATTCTTATCTTTATAGAAGACCAAGTTTAAAAAATTGTTTTTGTTAGTAGTTAAAACATAATAAGGGAAATTATCTCTATCAAAAATTTGCTGATAATTTTTATCAAATAAATAAGATTTTGTTTTCAATTTTTTCTCCGTTTTTTATTAAAATATTCCTATTTTAGACAAAAGTTAGGAGAGTAAATTTTGCTCTCCTAACTAATGAATTTATTTTTGTTTTGAAATAAAACTCACATAAATTAAATATTTATCTTTGCTTATGGTGTTATGAGAACATTTTAATTATCTATTATTTATTCCTAATATAAGCTATTAAACTTTATAATTAATTTTTCTCAATTCACCGATAATTATAACATCTATAAGACTGATTGAGTTTTCATAATAAATATCTTTCTAGTAGATATTTCCTATATGAAAGATAAAAAATATTTTTTTGGAATAGATGTTAGTCTATCTAACACAGGCATAGCAATTTTTGATTTAGAAACAACAAAATTAGTTAAAGTTACTTCTATTTCTACTGCTGTTACAAAAAAGACTGGTTTAAGAGACAATCCTAATCATAATAATCAAAATATGATTATTGGGATAAAATTAAAACATATCTATGATAATTTAGTAGAACTAAAGGAAAAATTCCCTCCCCAATTTGTAGTAATTGAAAGAGGCTTTACTAGATTTAATAATTCAACACAGGCTTCTTTTAGAGTTCATGGAATAGTAAATTTAGTATTTTCAGAAGTAGAAAATTTTTATTATATACCTAGCGAAATAAAAGAAACAATATTTAATAATGGAAGAGCCCAAAAATCAGATTTGGCAAATCTTATAACAGAAAGATTGGGTTATACATTTGATAACGAAGATGAATCAGATGCTACTGCAATAGGGCTGAGTTGGTTAATAAAAAATAAAAAAATAGATTGGGAAAAGTGCAATAAGCCAGTAACAAAGAAAGAAAAAAAGAAAAGTAAATAAACTTTTCTTTTTTTTTTTATTATATTAAAATTGGCTTATTTTGTTTATAATTCTATTGGTAATTAAAACCCCTGTCCCAAAAATGATAATAGCACCAAAGAATACTAGCCAAGAAACTAAAGAGTGAAACCAAAAATCTCTTGTTTGCTCATTAAAAATATACATAAACATAAAAATTCCTGGCATTAAAGCAGAAGTAACTGTTATAACTGGTTTGTTTTCACTAATTGCAACATCTAACTTTCTTTTTAATACTCTATTAGATTCTAAAATTTCTTCAATAGTGTTAATTTGTGTTTCTAAGTTTGCCCCTACTTGTGAAGATAACTCTATACAAGAACATAAAAATTTCAAAGTATCGTTTTTAGAATTCTTCCTCAGTTTAGAAATAGCATCTCTAAATGTTCCAGCTTCAGTTAAAGCTTTGGCTATTGACAATTCTGAATAAAGAGGATCACTTATGTTTTCAATAGCATCAATCAAAGCTCTTTCTGGAGTTTCGTTTGCTTGAATATTTGCTTTTAAAATTGATAAGAAAGCAGGAATTTGGTCTTCAAATATTTTTTCTTTAGATTTAATTCGTGATCCTGCAATCATTGTGATGAATCCTAATGCAGTAATTACTGGTATTAATCCAATACCAAAGTTTTTAAACATAACAGTAAATAATAAATAAATAACTAAACTAAAAACTATAACAAGTTGCCCACATTGGGCATCAGTAAGATTAAATTTTAATAAATCAGAATAAATAAGAGTTCTTCCCCAATATTTATTCCATTTATAAAATAAATTACTTTCTTCTCTACTTTTTCTTTTTGACTCTAAATAGTCTGCATCAGAAAGACCAGAAGCTATTTCTAACTGTTCCATAAATTCTCTATCTAGTCTTCTAGCCTTTTTATTTTGATTATAGAGTAATCCAATTATAGCTAAAAATATTAAAAGAATTACAGAAGTTAAAATCAGCGGTATATATTGGTAAAAACCCATTATTTGTCTCCTTCATATAATTTAACTAATTCGTCCCATTTCTTTAATGTTACCATATCTAAATTATGTTTTATAGAACGTCCTTCTGACAATCTTCCTACCTGAACCCATTGTCCTCTAACTTTAGAGCCTGGGAGTTTAGAAAATTCATCAGCTTGAAATTCCCAAATAGGTAGAACTTTAAGGTGTGGCAAGCCTGCTTCATTTTTTGTAACTTTTGTATCAATTTCACAAATTGAAGTGATTTTACGAGAGCCATCTTGTGGAAATCTAGTAGTAATAACAATTAAATCAAATGAAGAAGCTATCATTTCTAACAATGCTTCACCTTTAATGACATCAGATTGAGAAATTAAGGCAATTAATCTTTGTATAGTATCTTCTGCACTATTAGCGTGAATAGTTGTTGCGCCAAAGTGACCAGAGTTTAACGCTTGTGTAACATCCCAGGCTTCTGGGCCAGTAGTTTCCCCTAATATAATTCCATCTGGTCTCATTTGTGTAGTTGCTTCTACAAGTGTTCTCATATCAATCCCAGAAGTTGCAGCCCCTGGATTTGGAGGAATAACTTCCATTGGAGTTCCCCATAATTTCCCAGGTGCAGGTCTAAGCTCAATATTTCTTTCTACAGTCAAAAGACGAGCATCATTTCTATAAAACCCTGTTAAGGCTGCCAAAAGAGTTGTATTATGTGTTACAGTATATTCTTCTCCAAATAAGTAAGAATGTGTGTCAGAATCTACAGTAATACAACGCATTTTTTCAAAAACATTAGTTCTTTCAATATATTTAATTTCTTCAAAAGCTATTGGTAATTTATTTTCAAAATAATAATCTTTAAAATCATTTATATTGCCATATCCTAACGAACGAACTATTCTATGCAACACAGGATACTTTTCTATGTCAAAATTTTCATTATATTTACAAAATTCTTTTAGTAGCTCAATTCGAGTTTTTGAAGAAGTAAATTCATATTCTTTTAATAAATCATATTTATCTTCTGAAAAATGTCTGACTAAAATAGGAATTTCTTTGAACAATAAACTTTCATATTTATAATTCATTAAATTAAATTCTACGGGATTTTTTAACAATGGTATTAAGTAATTATAAATTCCATTCTCAATAATTTCTTTTGTTGTCAAAGTTAAGAAATCATAAGGTTTTGTTTTTTCTACAACTATCCAATTATGTTCCAAATCACATTTTACTGGTTTTGCATCATAAAAATGAATCTTATAAACTTCTCTTTCTTCTTGGTCAAAAATATTTGTAACAGTAGTAACTTTACCATCCATATCAAATACTTTATCACCTCTTAATAAATCTCCCATAAATCGCCACCCGTAAGGAGTGGGAATAGGTGTAGATAAACTAAGACTTTTTCCTGTTGCTGTACCACCTGCTACAATAAAGTTAAATTCAGCATTAATGTGAGCACCTAACCATTCAAGCATTTCTTTAGAAGCTGATTCAAATTCTAATAATTTAGTGGGAGCAAACCAACTATCTGTGTGTCGTCTTATGTTTAACGACGGTCCATTTGGAGCAACTGATTTATCAACAGCAAAAACACGAGAATTGTCATGGAGTCTTGCTCTTTCCATTGGGGAGGCTTTTGTAATCTGTTTATTAACAGAATTATACAATCTATCTATTAAATTCTTTAAGTGGTCACTATCTCTAAATTTACAAGATGGCACTTTTCTCATTTTACCACTTTTTTCAACTTGTATATCAAAAGGGCCATTACAAACTAATTCTTTTAAATTAAAATCTCTAAACAGTGGTTCTAAAGGACCCAAGCCACAAATTTCATGAACAGTTAATGCCAAAATGATAGATTTATCAAATGAATTGAAATCTATATTATAGTTTGGGTATGTAGGGTTAGTTTCATAAGCGATAAAATGTCTATTGATAGATTTAAAAGCTATTTCTCTATTTTCAATGTTAGTTGGGTCTTTTTTAAGACTTTGAATAATAGAAGATTCCCCAGATTCTTTACTCATTTCATTTTGGATCCATGTAGTAACAACTTCTACTACACGATTATATTTGTCAAAATAATCTTCTGGTGCATGGAACAAAACGTTTGAATCAATTATTTCTGCTTCAGCTGAAGTTCCTCTACCACGAGTTCCTAATGAAGCAATATTTCTTTTTATTTGTTCGGTAGTTTCTTCAAAATGTGTGATTTTCTTTGTTTGTTTTTGTGGTTTATTTAAAGAAAATTCTGGCAAATCATCAGTTTTAATTTGTGATGACTGAGGTGTAATTTGTCTTTCTTTTTTTATTTCATTAAATTTTGGTAAACTAGGTAATGCCATGTTTACTCCCTTCTATAACATATTCATAATTGCTGAGATTGATGGAGAAATTGCAATAATAATAATTGCGGCTGCACTTGAAGGAGATAGTATTAACATTACTTTAACAGGTAACCCTGTTACTCTTTTTTCAATTTCAGTTTCTAAATCTTTTCGGCTGGCAAAAGCTCTTGCTCGCAATATATCAACAACAGAAACAGATAATTTATTTGCATTATTTAAAGCTTTAACAAATGATTTAATACCTTCACTTGGAACTCTTTCTGCAAAACTATTTAATGCCATTTCCATTGTTTGACCAGTATGTAAATCTGAAACAATTTTTGTAAATTCTTCTTTGACTACACCAGTTGGCAAATAATCTAAAGACATTTCAAAAGCGACAGGAAGAGAATATCCCCCTCCAGACAGTATCATAATTAAATAGTCTATTGCTTCTGGTAGTTTGGCTTTAAATTCCATTTCTCTTTGTTTTTTCCTTCCCTCATAAGCATTCTTTGGATATAACCATCCTAAGAAAGCAAACAAGACAGCTGGAGCTGGGGATAAGAAAAAGAATCCTGTTGCTATACCAAATACAATTCCAAGAGCAATCCCAAAAACAAATCCCATAATAGCAATGACAAATCTTAGAATAACAAACTCTTGAACGTTTATATTCCATGGGTTTCCAGAAGAAACTAATAATTTTTCTATTTCTCCATCTTTACTCATTCTTTTTATTTGAGTGTTTCCTAGATAAGCAATATCACCACCAATTAGATTTAATACTTTTCTAACTGTTGCATCCATTTCACTATCATCAGAAGGGAGATTAAAATATTTACTTTCTTTTGGAGATAAAATCAATACTAATATAGAAATGACAAGTGCTACAATTCCTAATGTAGCAATAATAATATTATTCATTTAGTTTAATTTCTCCTATATTAAAGTTATTAAAAATATCATTTAATTGAAACGTTGAAGTTCATAATCCTTTCAGTTATTTCTAAAGTTTTATTTGTTGAAATATTATAAAAAAAATTACCGGTGATTAAAACAAGAAATATGGTTAAGGCAATCCATAATAGTTTTGAAACTGTTAAGAAAGAACCAGAATAAAACCATTTTATTAAATTATTTACTTCTTCAATATTTACTTCTTCAAAAGGAAGCTTTACTTTTTTTTTCATTTATTACTTTCCATTAAAACATATTAAAAGCTATAAAATTACGATATTTCTATAATAAAATATCTATAATGATTGATATATAAAACTTTTTACGATATTATAGATATAAATATAAATTTGTTGCAATAAAATTCTTAAGGAGAAAAACTAAAATATGATAAAAACACGTATTTCTAGTGACCGTGCGGACTCTAATACAATTTCTCAAATTGTAT